>Ga0156240_108_pt1 | contig 26007 bp, 30 predicted proteins | sample RifCSPlowO2_12_FD_107887 | JGI IMG/M metagenome (GOLD analysis project Ga0156240, IMG submission 107887) | Omnitrophica WOR_2 bacterium RIFCSPLOWO2_12_FULL_51_8
AAGGAGAGCGCCACGATCACGATACCCTGCCCACCGATAAACAGGGTCAGGTGCCGCCAGAAGTTATGCGTGTAAGACATGTGGTCTAAATCTTTTACCAGGGTCAATCCCGTAGTGGCAAAACCGGACATAGCGTCAAAGCAGGCATCGAGAAAACTCTGCCAGTGGCCGCTTAAGTATAGCGGTATTGCCCCCAGGAGCATCGCCGCCAGCCAGGAGAGGCTGACCACGATCATCCCCTGCATCCAGTTCAAGTCCTTCTCGGTATAACAGGCCTTGGTTAAGACCAGGCCAAAGAGCAGGGCCACTTCCATAGCGATGACAAAATCCAGGACCGGATTAATCTCGCCAAAGGCCAGGCCGGCTAATATCGGCACAAGCATAGTCAGGCTCAGGCCAAAAATAATCTTGCCTAAATAATACCCGATAATCTGAACGTCTTCGCGGCGAGGTTTCAGGATCATATTTTGGGGTAAAATATCAGGCAGGCAAGGTACGCCGCCAGCATGATGGCCAGCGCATAGAAAATTTCGCTGGCGATGCCCAATATAGCGTTGAACGTAAGTTTTATCCGCATCTTTAAAGTTGACCGGCCAGTAAATTCAAGAGCTGCGGCTCATTCCCGATGGTGGTCAGGGCAATCACATCGTCTCCGGGCAGAAGCACGGTACTGCCTTTGGGGACAATCACCTCTTCCCCCCGCACCAGCGAAACCAGCACCGCGTCCGCGGGAAGCTCGATATCCCTGACTTCCTTATTGATCACCGGGGAATCCTCCGGCAGGTCAAGGCGCACGATCGCCAGCTTGCCGCGCTTGAAGCTCATCAAGTTGACGAAGTCCGAGAAGGAAACCTCTTCTTCGATAATTTTGGCAATAATAGTGGTGGAGTCTACCGGCACATCGATGCCCAGCTCGGAAAAGGCATGCTCGTTATCGGGGTTGTTCACCCTGCCGACGGTGCGCCGCACATTGAACTTCTGTTTGGCCAGCTGGCAGATGATCAGGTTATCTTCGTCATCGCCGGTAACCGCGGCGACCACATCCGCGCGCTCAATCCCGGCCTCTTCCAGTATCCGCGGGTCACAGCCGTCGCCGCTGATCACTAAGGCCTCCAGCTCCCGGGCGATCTCTTCGCAGAGATTCCTTTCTTTGTCCACGATACTCACGGTATGCCTGCTGGACAAAAGCCTTTTGGCCAAAAAATAACCCACCTTCCCCGCGCCGACCAACAATATGCGCATCTTGCCGCCCCCCTGTTATAGCACCCTGCCAACTAAATAATGCTTCGTTATCTTCGCAGATTAGCGCAGATGAAAAGATACAAGATGATCATCTGTGTAATAAAAATTGTTATTTTGTAGACAAGGTATTATAGATTAAACTGCGCCCGGACCTTGGCCAGGCTTTCCACTTTTACTACCGCCATTAACACGTCTTTATCTCTGACCGTGGTCTTGGGCTCGGGGATGATTACCCCCTCCATCCTCCTGATCGCCGCCACCAAGAATTCTCCGGCCAGATTGATTTCTCCTACCGCCCTGCCTACAAGGGGCCCTTTGGCTTCAATCTCCAGCACCCCCAGCTCCTTAGTCTCGATTAAGTAGCTGGAAAAGCGGCTCTCAATGATCTTATCCCTGAGCATCGAGGCAAACAGCACCGTGCCGCTGATGATGTCTAAACCCAGGGCGGCGTAGATATGCGCCCGCTGCGGGTCGTAGACCCGGGCGATGACCTTGGAGACTTTAAAGATTTTTTTCGCCACCTGCGCCGAAATCAAATTGGTGTTGTCGCCGTTAGTCACTGCGCAGAAGGCATCCGCCTTCTCAATCCCCACCTGCCTTAACAGCCGCAGGTCAAACCCGTTGCCGACCGAGGTCAGGCCGTTAAAGGTGCCGCCTAACCGCTCAAAGGAACCCGGGCTCTTATCGATCACCACCACGTCATGGCCCTCGCTGGAGAGCAGCTTGGCTAATTCCGAACCCACCCTGCCGCATCCGACAATTATAATGTACATTGTGGCTCCTTAAAAAATACCGTTTGAATTTATTTCTTGGCTATTTCAACGAGCTTTTTAAATGCCGCGCTGTCTCTCACTGCCAAGTCTGCGAGGATTTTCCTGTCTAAGCCGACCTTGGCTTTTTTGAGGCCGTTCATAAAAACGCTGTAAGTGACCCCTGTCTCCCTGCAGGCGGCATTGATGCGGCTGATCCAGAGCCGGCGGAAGGCGCGCTTTTTATTGCGCCGGTCGCGATAAGCGTATTTGAGCGCGTGCATCAGTGCGCGGCGCGCCTGCTGGAACTGCTTGCTGCGGTCGCCCCAGAAACCCTTGGCTTTTTTTAATACCTTCTTCTTTCTCCTGCGCGTTGCGGCGCTGTGTTTGATTTTTGCCATTGTAACTCCTTATTTTAGGTTACTAAAGGTTACTATACAATAAGTAAAATTGCGGTTTTGTTACTAAGGGTTACTATTGGTTGCTAAAATGCCTGCCGGCATAAGGTAACTGTTAGTAACTAAGATACGTTATTTTAACTCGCTTTAGTAACCATTAGTAACTATTGGTAACCTTGATATTCACCCATACGGCAGCATCCGTTTGATATATTGCGCTGCCTTGCCTCCGGCTAAGGTATGCCGCCTTCTTAAAGCCCGCAGCCTCTCCGGCTGCTTAGAGGTATTTAAGTGGCTCTTGCCGCCCGGCGAATATTTCACCTTGCCTTTCTTGCTCAGCTTGAATCTTTTAGCGACTCCTTTTTTGGTTTTGAGTTTAGGCATCTTTACCCTTCATAGTTAATGAACACCGGCCAATCCTATATGGCCGGGTGTTATTTCGGCGCTACTACGAATGACATTATCCTGCCTTCCATCGACGGGCCGCGTTCCACCTGCCCGTCATTCTGGGTATCCAGGATAAATTTATCTAGAATTTTTCTCCCCAGGTCCTGGTGCTCCATCTGCCGGCCGCGGAAGAAAAGGTTGATTTTTACTTTGTCTTTTTTCTTTAAGAAGGATACCGCCTGTTTCAGCTTGGTTGCGTAGTCGTGGCTGTCGATATTGGGCTTCAGCCGGATTTCCTTGAGCCGGCTCTGCTTCTGGTGTTTCTTGGCCTCGCGCTCTTTTTTTTCCTGGTCGTATTTAAACTTGCTGAAGTCAATAATCCGGCAGACCGGCGGGCTGGCAGCGGGAGCGACCTCCACCAGGTCCAGTTCGCTCTGGCTGGCTAATTCCAGCGCCTGCTGGATGGGCACTACCCCCAATTGATTACCTTCCGAACCGATCAGCCTTACCTGCGGGACGCGAATCCTTTCATTAGTGCGGATAAACTTTTTTATGGCACACCTCCTCAATGAGCCCGCCATAGTTCTTTGGCGGGCGAATTGATCCCGCGAGTGCGCCAAAATTATCGTAGAGAATTTTGGCGCGGTTACGAGCGGGATAGATATTCCCCTAGCCCATAGGCTTTATTTCTTCCAAGATCTTTTTTACAAACTCCCCTGCTGCTATCGTGCCCAAATCGCCTTTTCCTTTTTTGCGCACAGAAACCGTTCCTTGTTTCTCCTCGCGCTCGCCCACCACTAAACAATAAGGAATTTTTTCCAACTCGGCGAGGCGGATTCTCTTATTTAAAGTTTCATTACGGCTATCCACCTCGGCCCGGATTAAATTATCCCGTAAAACCCCCTGAATATCCACTGCGTATTTTACGAAGGCATCTGCCACAGGGATCACCACTGCCTGCACCGGCGCCAGCCACAACGGCAGCTCACCGTTATAATGCTCCAATAGCGCCCCGATAAACCTTTCTAAGCTGCCGAGCAGTACCCGATGCAGCATAATTGGCTGCTGCTTACTGCCATCGGCAGCGATATAGGCCAGATCAAATCTTTTGGGCAGGGCAAAATCGCACTGGATCGTCGCGCACTGCCACGACCTTTTCAAGGCGTCCTTTAATTTGACGTCGATCTTTGGCCCGTAAAAGGCGCCTTCGCCGGCATTCACCGCATAAGCGAGGTTTTTTTCCTTGAGCGCATCCTCCAGCGCTGCGGTCGCACGCTGCCAGTCGTCCGCAGTGCCGATATATTTTTCCGGCCGGGTGCTTAATTCTATACCGACCTCCGTAAAACCAAACGCACGCATGACCTCAAAAACAAAATCTATAATCCCTTTTATCTCTTGGCCCAGCTGCTCAGGCAAACAAAAGATGTGCGCGTCATCCTGGGTAAAGCCGCGCACGCGCAGCAGGCCATGCAGCACCCCGGCCTTTTCATTCCGGTAGACCGTGCCCAGCTCAAAGAGCCGCAGCGGCAAATCCTTGTAACTTCTGGTCTGCGATCTGTAAATCAGGATGTGGCCCGGGCAGTTCATCGGCTTTAAAACGAATTCCTTGCCTTCGATATCCAAGGCGTACATATTCTCGCGGTAATATTCATAGTGGCCGCTCTTCTTCCAGAGCCCGGCCTGCATAAGATGCGGGGTAATCACCATCTGGTAGCCGCGTTTTAAGTGTTCCTCTTTCTCGTAATCCTCGATCAACGTGCGCAGCAACGCGCCCTTAGGGCGGTAAAACACCAGGCCCGCCCCCGCCTCTTCATGATAAATATCAAAGAACCCTAATTGCGGCCCCAGTTTCCGGTGGTCGCGCTTTTTTGCCTCTTCCAGATTTTTTAAATATTCCTCTAATTCTTTTTTGCCGGCAAAGGCCGTGCCGTAAATCCGCTGCAGCATGGGGTTAGTTTCTATCCCGTGCCAGTAGGCCCCGGCCACGGACAATAATTTAAAGGCCTTGATTTCTCCGGTAGAGCGGATATGCGGGCCGCGGCAAAGGTCCACAAAATCGCTGCCCGTTTTATAAATGGATACTCTCTCATCAGGAATTGCCTTGATTAAATCTATCTTGTAATCTTCGTTTAATTGCCGAAATAATTCCAGGGCCTCTTGCTTAGTTAATTCTTCCCGCACAAACGGCTTATCCGCCTGAATAATCTCGCGCATCTTCGCTTCTACCTTGGCCAGATCCTCGTCGGAAAATGGCTCCTTTTTGCCTGCACTGAGCGCAGCCGAAGTGTCGAAGTCATAATAAAATCCATCTTCGATAGAAGGGCCAATGCCCAGCTTGGCTTCAGACCATAAGCCCTTTACTGCTTCAGCCATCACATGCGCACAGGAATGTCGTAAGATATCTAAGTCCACTTTACTTTTCGGAGTCTCTCAACGGTTTTTTTCAGTCGGAAAGTATCTGCAGAAATATTTTTCCCTTTCATCTTATTAAGAGTCTACCACCATTTGCCAAGCAGCCCTAAACCGCGCACTAGAAGTTTGTCTCTGCCAGAATTTGATATCCCAGCTGCGATCGGCCTTTTCCAAAGGAACTATTCTTTCCCAAATTTTTCTCATCGTAGCCCTACCTCAGTCTGTCTGCTGAAAGGCGAAGCAGGACATTCTACCTTCAACTACCGCAATTCCTGCGAAGCCATACCTTAGTTTTTCTCGTTGAAAGGCGAAGCAGAATGGTGGGCCCAAGAGGACTTGAACCTCTGGCCTTTGCGATGTCAACGCAACGCTCTAACCAGCTGAGCTATGAGCCCACAATCCAAAAAGTTTTACCTAATGCTGCCGGCGCGCGGCATAGGCAAAAGGCAAAAAATACCTCCTCCAGGATGCGTCGCTGGAGCCAAACTGATTTGCGCCGGCAAAAAAATCCACCAGCGCCTCGCGCATCCGGGCAATCTCTTTGCGCCGGGCTAAGCCCCTTGTGCTGTCTAAAGTTAAATCCGTAAGTTCCAGCGCCCGCGCAAACGCCTGCCGGCTGTAATCAGAATCCTGCTTTGCCTTCCAGTTCAAAGCCCGCTCTACTTCGCTGCCAATGTTGGCCATCTGTTCCATAAACGGCATTTTGCCCCATCTTCCCGCGGCAAGCTCCTTATGCTGCTGGCTCATCCTTTAATCCGTCTGTTAATGACCTCAATGACCTTCTGGCGCACGCCTGCGTCATCCACGCCGCGGCTGCTATTGCCCTGAGAGGGACGCAGATTTATCAAGGAATCAAATTCTATATAGTCATCGCCTTGCTTTTCCGGATAAAGGTTAATCCCCCAAAGGCTTTTTTGTTTTGAGCCGTCTTCCAAAAGCAACGCTTCCAAATCAGAATGAAGCTCGGCATCAAGCGCAAGCAGGCCCCTCTCAACATCCACAACCGCTTTAACTAAGTTCCCAAACATATTCGCGGCCATCTGCTTAAGCTCGTCGTTGCTTATTATCTCAGTGATGATTTTCATAAGCTATAGAAAAAACGGCGCAGATACTGCCGCTAATTTCTTCTGTTTCCTGATTAATTTCCTGTTGATGACATATTTTAAATTTAAAGTAACAAAGTTTAGATAATCGCTCATTGACAACTGCTTTGCGGCAGGAGGCGCCCCTTGCATAATAGGCAATCTTAGCTTCTCTTCTTTTGGCATTTCAAGTCCTTTCCAATATTTTCCGGTAAAGTTCTTCTGTGCCGTACTGTAAACAAAGGGTTTTAAAGGCGCCTGTCTGGGCGTCCACTTTATTAACTCTGATCAATTCTATAATATCCGCCAGATCTTTATACTCGCGGATGCCAGGATTATACTTGATGGCATGCAACTTCAGTGCGATTAAATGATTAAGGCACGGCACGAGAAATTTTTGACCCGCGATATTAGCCTCTTTTGCCTCCTTAATAATTTTATCTAACGTCTCCCTATCCACAAACATGAAATCAATGTCCCAAAAAAATGGCTTTTCTGCCGACAGCCGGACAAATACCTCCTGCCCATAATCCTGCTTAAACCCCTCTTTTTCTAACCGGCTGGCTATTTTGTCAAAATCGTCTTTGGTGATTAAGAAATCTACATCTGCAGTCTGGCGTGTTACCTTATGGAAATTCACTGCAAAACCACCGATTAAAACATAAGGTATTTTTTCTTTGCCGCAGACAGCAGAAATTAGATGAAACACGCTTGGGTATTTCATTTTGCCAAATTATTTATCTCAACGCCCCCTGCCTCATTTTTAATCCCTTCCGCAAAATCCCAGGCCTTTAGGCCGAGGGGGCTCCACTTCATCGTTGTTTAATGTTGCGGTGATGATTTTCTAGAAGATCCATTTTCAGGGTTCGCGTCCACGACTACTCAAGGAAAAACTTACCTTACTTCTCTTCTGACGGTTCACCTAAAAATCTGGCGGCTTACTTCACCGCGTCTGGCGAAATGCGGACGGTTTTGCCGTTTTCCCATACCGCAAGCGGGCGGCCCGTCTTCTTATGCCGCTCCACAACTTGCCGCACCGCTTTTTTTAACGCCGCCTCTGCTTTATCCTGCAAAGACATCCGTTTTTTCATTGATGCCTCGCGCTTTTTTGAACCGCCTCAAATAATTCCTTGTTAACAATCTCTCTATGCCAGTTCTTTCTTTTCGCAATCAATATAGGCCTTGCCTTTGAATTATCAAACAACATCCAAGAATCAAGCAAGGGATCATATAGATCGAAGAAATTATTAATTCCGCGGGTAAAACGCCTGCGCACATCTTCAGCAGGAACATAATGCCCGCCTTCTACAACCCTGTCTTTAATACGCGCGATTGCGAGTCCGGGGCTGGGGATCCAAAGAAAGAATAGATGCAGCGCGTAGCCTTTCTTTTTGAACTCCTCTAGCAAGCTTACGTAGGATTTACCGGATAAAGTAGTTTCAAATGCAAAATCAACGCCCCGTTTCGCATATTCGTGTATTTGCTGCAATACGAGTTTGCCGGCTTTAATGGCGGCAGCGCGAGGCTCAAACGGAGCTAATCCTTGAGCGATCAGGTCGGCATTGACAAAATTCGGACAATTCACGTAATCAGGTAAAAACATCCTGGCAAACGTCGTCTTGCCCGATCCGTTAGGTCCCGCAATAATGTAAACTGCCTTGTTATTCATAAGCGCCTTTACCGCTCAAGGAACTTTACCAGATATAATCGTAGAACTCGCCTGAGCGTCAACAATGAGGGGTAGTCGTGGGGCAGGCTAACCCCCTACAACCCTTTGAGATACCGCTACTTATAAAAATTTATAAGAAACGCGGTGTGGGCTGGCAAATTTCTCTGGGCGAACCCATCAACCCTACCCTCCGCAAGAAAACGTGCCATTAAAAGCAAAGAATGATTATCCAGTAGTAGATGGGATAAATCCAAATATCTTTGTCTTATCCTTTATTACGATTTTCTTTACCACAGCAACAATTTTAGTCCCATCGTTCTCAAAATATTCCAATTTATCCCCTGAAGATACTGCTCCACCGCTCACCGTCCCTTCAAAAACAATGCCCCTGCCATGAATCCCAAAAATATCCTTTACCTCCATCCTGCTATTAATAGCATCCTACAGGGTTCGCGTCCACTACAACTCACGCCCAAAATAGCTATGGCTCTCGTCCGTCAACCTCGCCGGAGAAGGTCATAACCATTGATCGAGATGCGTAACACAATCAACAAACGGCGCTATCTCAACGCCTCGGTCATGCCACCGGCGATGTCCGAGATAAAGCAGACAAGTCTTTGCTTCCTTAAAATCCTCGCGGAATCGCCGTAAGGCGCCGAAATCATCGGGGCGGATCTTCTCAGCCATTTTGATTTCAAAAGCGCGCAAACCTCGTTCGCCATACAGCACAAAATCCACCTCATCCGCCGTGGCTGTCCGCCAGTAATGCAAGCGATACCCCAAATTTTTGTAGTCGTTGATAGCGCGCGCTTCCTGCAAAAAAAGGGTCTCGAGCGCCGCTCCGTGTATTTCTTCCGGGGCATCCAGTGACCCGCGCGGGCGGATAGCCTGAAATACTCCGGTGTCGAAGTAATAAAACTTGGGGTGCGTAATGAGTCTCCGTTTGACGCGCTTGGTAAAAACCGGCAGGCGGATGGCAATCAATAAATCCTCAAGAATGCTGAAATAGTCTTCGACGACTTTGGCCGACACGGCGCACTCGCGGGCCACGGCCGCCATATTGAGCAATCCGCCTTGGGAAAAGCTGGCGGCTTCCAGAAAACGGCTGAAGGCGCTGAGGTTACGGGCGAATCCTTCTTGTTGGACCTCTTCGCGCAGATAGGTGGCAGCGTAACTTTTCAGATAACCTTCTGGCTTGGCGCTCGTACAGGCCAGCGGCAGACCACCGTAACGAAGGGCGCGTTTGAGATCAAAGTCCTTGCCCAATTCCAACGCTGTCAGGGGATGCATATGATACGTCAACGCACGACCTGCCAGCAAGTTAACACCGCGGCGGCGTAACTTGCGCGCGCTTGATCCGGTCAGCGCGAATTGTAAGCGCCGCGACTCAATTAAACGGTGCGCTTCATTCAGCAATTCCGGCACGCGTTGGACCTCATCTAGAACTACCCAGCCCTTGTAATCCTGGGGAATTCTTTCTCCCAACCGTGTCGGTTCAGCCAGCAGCTCGCTATAGATCCGGTAATCCAGCAAATCAAAAAAGAGCGCTCTGGGAAATTGATCGTGCAGCCAGGCGGTCTTGCCTACTCCGCGGGGCCCGAACAGAAAGAAGCTCTGCCGCCTAGGGGGTTTGAGCAATCGTGCATACATAAGTCTTTTTTATCATAAAAAAATGACTTGTCAAGTAATTTTTACATAATCTATCAAAGGCATTCTTTTCTTCTATTGCCCCATTTTTAACAAACTACTGCATTAATTTTGACTGCTGTCAAATTTACTCGCAAGTAAATTTCCCTGTCCACGCAACGCCCCACGCCCTCTACTTGGCCACTCGTCAACAATGACGGGTAGTCGTGGACGAAAGTCGAACCCTGCAACCCATTGAGATACCGTTACTTATAAAAATTCATAAGAAACATGGTGTGGGCTGGCTAATCGCCCTAGACGAACCCATCTTCAATAAACCTACAAAAACCAAAGAACCGACAAACCCAGAGCCATACTGCGACTATGTTATTTAGCTTGACCTTTAATCTAGGTTAGAAATTTATTTATACAACCTCAACTCCATCTGACTACTCTCAATCTTTACTGCGTCACAACCATCCTTTAGTAAATCACGATAAAGCTCCTTTATGACATCCTTTTCAGTGCCTTCGTCAACGAACCTCAACGCAGAAGCAGCAAGATATGTCCTGTCTTTCTCAAACGCAATCCACTTGCGGTCAAGGACCTCGGCAGCCTCGCCAGACGTATTAGAACCAGCAAAAAAATCCAGCACCAAATCCCCAGGGGCAGTCAAAAACTTAATGAAAAACTCAGGAAGCTGCCTTGGAAACCTTGCAGGATGAGGATCGGCACCGACAAGCTTGCAAAAACGCAAATACTTAGAATTGCTCTCCGAATTGGAAATCTGCAAAAGATTAGAAGGAATAGCACCCCCATTCCCGTTAGGAATCCCAAAACTCTTAGAAATATTATGCCCAGAAGGACGCTCCTTCGGTGTATAAAACTTCTCGCTATTCTTCAACAACTCCTTCATGCGCTCAGAATACGGAACCAACACCCTCGAAACATCGGCATTAGGAAACTCCGACTTAGAAAACCACCAGACAGTATTCACCGAATCCTTAGCCCTAATCTTCCTCTTATTCACCCACTCAATCGGCGATGGCAGCTTAGACGGGTTATGCCAAAAAAACTCCTCAGCCAAGAAAAAGCCAAGCTCGTCACAAAAACGCACAAGTACCCTGAAATTATAAAGTGACCTAGTCGGCCTGCCCTTCTCGTAAGCACCACCCAAATCCAAAACAAAACTCCCATCTTCCCTCAACACCCTAAAGACTTTCCTGCCAAAAGCCATCAACCAATCAACATAATCCTCCTGAGACTCATTCCCATACTCCTTCTTGCGCTGCAAGGCAAAGGGCGGGGAAGTTACCACCAGATTAACGCTGTCCGCAGCAAGGCAATCAAGAAGCTCCAGCGAATCACCCACAAACGCCCTGCCATGCTTCGTCTTATATACTGGAACAGGCAAATTACTCATGACAAAAAAATCCTCTCCTCTAACCAAGCCGGGCTCAATATATTTCGAGGTTGCCGACCCAACTCGAAAGAATCTTCCACAAAACAGTCACGGCAAAATAAACCTCTTTATCCTTATCCTTCAAGTCTTCAATCTCGGCGACAAGCTTCTCCTGCTTCTGCGTGCCAACAACCCAGGCAACCCACTTCCTCGCCCCATCATCAGCCATGACAGAAAGTAAATCCTTGACAGAGAAATTTCCGCTCTTGCTTAAAGCCCATGAAATACCGGCTCTCACATCCTCGCTCCCCTTCGGAAAATACTTGATGATTTCCTTGCCGAACAAGCCGGAAAGCCTAAACAAAGCACGGGCAGACTCAGACCGCACACCCAAATCAATATCATCAAAGACAGAAACCAAGGCGTCAAGCGCAACCTTGTTCTTAAGCTCGCCCAAAGCCCAGGCAGCACCAGCCCTGATCTCTGAATGCTGAGCCTTATCAAGCAAGACTTCGATTAGAAGTCTGCATGAGACATCGCTACAAATTTCTCCAAGAATAATCACACACTCCAAACGATTCTCCAAATATTCATCAGCCAAAACAGACTTAAAGAAATCTACGCTGTCACTAAAGCCCATCTTCAAAAGGCTAGCCGCAGCCTCCAAACGGATATATATGTGGTCTCTTGCGTCGCCAGTCTTCTTGACCAGGGCTCCATGAATATCCGCCCCCTTAAAAAACGACAACGCTTTTGCTGCGCCGTAGCGATCACTCAAAGAAGCGCTCCTAATCATCCTAACGTAATCCCTGGCTTCCATGCCCTTACCACAGTCAAAACTCGTCGAAACAGGAACGACGCTTGCCAAAATCTGATCTTCAACAAAAACGTCCCCAGCCTTCACAAGAGGCTTAAGTCTGATACCCTTCTTCTCCAAGGCAAGACTGATAAGCCTGCCATCACCTCTACGCTTTAATTTAAGCCGTTCCTTGCCAACCTCCACGACTTCGCCTGCGCAACTGGCAACTGCGCTAGGCCAGGTAATCCTTGCCTCAAAGCCCTCCTCAGTGCCCTTCGGTTTCTCCCAAAAAACCTTCTTGTCAACAACAGCAGCCCTCAAAGGCTTAGCCGACACATACTGAACAAACCCGGAAGCAGCCCAATCAACAGGCTCAGTCCCAATCTTGCTACACTTCACAAAAGCAACCATGTCGCCATCATCCAAACCAAAATCCCATCCTCGCTCAGGACTGACAACGCTATGCGACATCGTCACAAGCAGCTTAGTCTTAGCCCTCGACTCAACCCTCCTGCCACAGCCAACGCATAAGACATCAGGAACTCGCACCCTCTTAATTTTGATTTCCTTCCAAATCTTAAAGCTCATACTGCCACGTTCAAGCTCAACAGGACGATGCCCAAGCCGCTTCAAATCCTCAAAAACCCTCCTCGTGCCAGTAGCGCCAATAGAAATCTTTTCTAAAAAACTCACATCCGTCTTAAAAGCCATAACAAAAAAATCCTTTCTCTAAAAAGAAACGATGACCTTTTCAAAAAGTTTTCGTACTCAAGTTTTTATTTACACTCATAAGCATCTCTTTTCCAGCTCAGGGTTCGCGTCCACAATTACTGTGCGCAAAATTGCTTTTGCTTCTCGACGGATGGTTCACCTAAAAATCTGGCGGGTAGTCGTGGACGGTAGGCGAACCCTACAACCCCTTGAAATACCGTTACTTATAAAAATTTATAAGAAACGCGGTATGGGTTGGCTCATCGCCCTAGACGAACCCATCTTCAATAAACCTGAAAAACCTAAAGAACCAAAACAGTTAGAGCCTAACTATAATTATGCCATCTAACAGCATTTTGCCTTAAAAAAGTTCCTTAGAATTAACGTTATAATTGATCATCAGCCAAGAATCGCCATACTTCTTCAAAACAAAAGAATCTGTAGATTCGCCTTTTTCATGGATTACCGTATACTGAACGCTAAAATATACTCCATCTGGGGCATAGTTAAGTCGCCAAGCGCCCTTCTTCCGCTCCTTAGCAATACCTAATTTCCCCCAAACGCCGTTCATTATCTTATCAAAACTTTCGCGGGGGCCACTCTTTTTGAATTTTTCATCAGCCATCGAATCAAACATGTAGCCAAAATCTTGTTTATTGTAATGGTCATAGAAGCTTGCAATGAATTTTTCAACAGATGGCGTGAATTTACTGGCATTTAAAAAGGCGAAGCCACCAAAAACAACAAATAAAATTATTATTACCAAAAACGTAATTCCTAGACCAATAAAGAATTTCTTCATTCTTGCACCTCCTCTATTTATTCCGCAGATCGTTTACTATTTGGTAAACTTTTTCTGCATCTTTAATATCGTAAAAGGTCGGAACATCCTTCCCATAGAATGACGCAAAAAAATCCATACCGGTATTTTCATACATGCCCACCATAAATGAAGGGTTGCCAAATTTAACGGCACCTATTCCATTCGATCGAACGCTCTTGTTAATACACGGCAAAGTATTAATGTATGCCGCTTGGATGTTTTCACCAAATAAGCTGGTCACAATTAATACTCGCTTATCAGTTACGGCATACCATGTTCTTTGCTTCTTCCACTTTTTATAAAAAAATCTCCCAAAGATAGAATACAGGCCAATTAATACAAATGGGATACCAAATAACGCAAAAAATATTGGCGCGCCTTGCCCTGCCTTGTCCTTCATAAAAAGGACAGAGGACTCCCAAAATATGGCGAACCCTCCCCACAATAAACTAAAAGGCACAAGAAAAACGTCAGACGCAGAAAACAGGATATTTGCTTCCGGCTGGCCTTTCCATAAAATTGATTCATCTTTTAGCAATTGCTTTTGCAGAACATCCATATAATTAACCCTTTCTCTAGGGTTCGCGTCCACGACAACCTAAGCAAAAAACGCAAGCGGCTGTCGTCGGACGGTTCACCTCAAAAACTGGCGGGTTATTAGGGATTCGAACCCTCTCGCCTGCGCCAAAGATCTTTTCAAATGCCGGGGGAGGGATTTGAACCCTCACACTCTTACGAGCGGCGGATTTTAAGTCCGCATTGTCTGCCAGTTCCAACACCCCGGCAAAAATACTAATATTTTACTGTTAAAAGCCTATCCAGATCGCCGGCGATACGTGGATTTTGGGCCTCGGCAGATATCTCCTGGGCCCAGTTTTTAAGATACCCTATATCCAGTCGCCCTTTATGCCGCATAATTATTTTTTCCGCATCCGCCAGATCCTGAGGCCTGCCCGGAATTATCTTTAAGAGCACCATATCCTCCGGCGTGGGAAAAAATGCATTGGTATTATAAAGCCTGAAGGTTTTTTTTCTTTTAAATGCCTGGCGCTCCAGTTCAATGGAGGCAATAATAAAATCAACGTGGAATGCCCCATATTGTATCTGGAATGTACCTGTGGCCAGGGCCTTCTGCCGGCACTCTTGAGCATTAAATCTAAACCCAGCTTTTTTTGCCTTACTTAAAAAAACGGGTATTTGCTCTGCTTCTAACAGTATATCGATATCTACATCTCCCGTAGCCCTTGGTTCTCCTAAAAGCCCTACCGCGATTCCTCCGATAACTATATATTCGTATCTTTCTTTATTTAAAAAACCCGCTACCTTTTTATAAACATCTTCCACTAAGATTTTCATGCCTTTTTCTGCAGGAGCATCTTCAGGCAAACAGGGTTATCTTCAAAAAAATTCTTCCGTAATTCCCAGATAAGCGCGGACGAAAGCAGGCGCTCTTCGATTGCTATGGCTTCTTTCATAGACAAATTCTTCAGCCGCCGCCTCTTCTCCTGCTCCCAAGGCTTAAATTTATTTTTGTCGAACAGCTTCTTATTATTTAGCTTGCTCATTTCAGCCATTCCATCACCTGTCCGACATTATCATGCAAGATACTTTACGTACGGTTTTTCACCCGCTTGAATTGCCTTTAGCCTTCTCTCATTAAAACAATACTCTGTCCACTGCGAGAAGCCGCAGGCGCCGAAGCCCTTCGATTACGCTCAGGGCCTCGGCACTTAGTGCCTCGCAATGACGATAGAATTATGCACACTGCTCAAATAATTAGCGCGAAACCGAGAAATTATTGCTGTAAAATAGCAACGCAGTCAGCAAGACTTACATACTTAATAATGTTGCGGCCGGCCTTCCTGGAATATGGCTGCTTGATGTCATGCGAGACTACCAGCACACTCGCCCGAGGATAATGATTAAGGAATATCTCGATATTCTTGCTATCCGCGCGGCCTGCAGCCCATTTGCACTCAACGGCAATAGGCTGCCTGCCCCGCGGCTTTAAAATAAAATCCATCTCGTGGCCGTGTTTATCGCGCCAGTAGTGGATATCTCTAGTCTGTAACTGCCCTTGAATCTCGTTCAAAACAAAATGCTCCCACAATGTCCCCATGTCTTCTTGGCGTAACCGATCCCAGCCCCGGTAGTAACAAAAAAAACCGGTATCAAAGGTATAGACCTTGGGAGCCGCGATAATTTCCGCAGCCTGATGGGTATGAAACGGCCTGACCACATGCATCACATAGGTCGCCTCTAACACGTTTAAATAATTGGTGACGGTAGTCCGGCTCACTTCGCAGGGCGAGGCAAAGGAAGACGCTTCAAACATCCCTCCGCTTTGCACCATCAAAAGCTCAAAAAACTTCTGGAAGGAATGCCGCCGCTCCAGACGGAAAAGCTCCTGAATATCTTTGGCCCAATATGAATCCGCCCACTCCTGAAATTCTTTTTCAGGAAAATGCTTTGCCATGAATAAAGCGGGTAGCCCCCCCCTTAAAAACCGATGTCTGATATCCTGATGGCCAAAGTCTTTCAGGTCTTCTGTCAGCATCGGGCATAACCATAACTCCCGCTTGCGATCGGTCAACGTATCCCTGAATTTTGAGGAAACCCCCAATGTGGAAGAGCCCGTAGCCGCAATCTGAATATCCGGATAATGATCGGCTGCTATTTTAAGAAGCTCGGAGGGATTATCCAGCCGGTGTATTTCATCAAGAATAATCCGCTGCTTCCTAAAACCATCAAGAAATCCTTCCGGGCTTGCCATCATTTGGCGCACGCGCGGCAGTTCGCAGTCAAAATAAACCGCGTCCTTAATAGCTTTACTGAGAAACGTCTTGCCCGCCCGCCGGACGCCGGAAATCCATATAATGGATTTCTCTTGCCATAATTGCTCAATCTTGTTTAACCAAAAATGCCTGATGTACATAGCCAGAGCATACCATGCAATTTTTCTAAATGCAAGTATAATTGCGTTTAGTAAACCCAAACGCCATTAAAGAGGCGACGAGCGGAATCGAACCGCTGAATAGCTCTTTTGCAGAGAGCTGCCTTACCGCTTGGCTACGTCGCCATATCAGAGAACCTTTTTTACCTCTTTAATAATCGTCTCAACTTCCGCCAGACAGCCGATGCCTTCCTTGCCGCAGGCAAGCTTACCTTTTCTCGGCTCCACAAATTTATATCCCAATTCTTTAAGTTCCTTGATATTGCCCTGCGTGATTTTATTTAGGTACATCTGCTCATTCATCGCCGGACAGAAGAGCACTGGCGCCCGGGTGGCGCAGATGACGCAGGTCAATAAGTCATCGCAGATGCCGGCAGCGGCCTTGGCGATGATATTCGCGGTAGCCGGGGCCACCAGCACTAACCCCGCCTTTTCTGCCAGCGCAACATGCTCTATCTCCCAGGCCTCGGGTTCGCTAAACAACCCGCGAAAAACCTTGTTCCCGGAAAGACTCTGGAAGACCACCGGCTTAATCAGCTCTTCTGCCTCCCGGGTCATCACCACGTTGACCCGGAAATCCTCCTTGCGCAGCCGGCGCACAATCTCGCAAGCCTTGTAAATCGCGATGCTGGCAGTAACTCCCAGAATAACCTCCCTGCCCCTCTTCCTTTGCATAATATTTTATTCCAGCTCTGCTAACTGCGGGTATCAGGATATTAGGCAATCAGGATTTGGGTATCGGGATATTAGGTTATTCGGATTTTGTTTTTATCCCTGATATCCCATTCCCCATAATTACCCTTTCCTGATTTCCCGATAACCTAATACAAGCGCATTAAATATTCTTACATTATATAACAGCGAATATACACAGATTGGCACAGATGAAAAGATGCAAGATGATCACAGATAACGTCAAACAATATCTGTGCTCATTTGTATCTTCTCATCTGCGATCATCTGTGCAACAGGGTATGTAAATTTATTTATTTCGTTTAATATCCGCCTTTAACCTGCAACATAATTATTTGAGCAGTATGCATAATCGGGTTTCGTTTATCGGTTAGCGGTTGCGGCTACGTATCGTCTATCGTAAATCGTCTAAAAGGGTTTTCGTTTAAGAAGACGACACACGAAACCGAAAACGATTTACGATACATAGCCGAAGCCGAAACCGAAACCGTTTAAGACGATAGACGAAATTTGAATTATACGCACCCCTCAATTATTCAATCTTTCGCCTTGCTCCTGACATACCGCACCTTGCCTGCGGCAATCTCGTACAGGGCGACAGTAGAGGGCTTGACCGACTGGCTCATTTCCACCAGCTTAGGCTGGCCCTCGGCAATTTCCAAGGCCCTCTTAGAGGCCAAGATGACTAATTTATAGATCGAACTCCCGCTCTGATCCAATAGCTTTTCCCGCGCAACGTATCCCATTTGCCTCCTCGCTGGTATAATGTCCCGTCAACTAAATCATGCCTTGATAATTATACACAGATTCACACAGATACGGCTGCCGGGCAACTGATTTTTTTGGATACACACAGATACATAATATCTGCGTGTATCTTTCTTTTATCTGTGTCTATCTTTTTTTATATCTGTGTGCATCTGTGCTGAGATAAGGCATTTAACATAATGCCCCGCAGCTCCTTTACTGCCTGATGCAAATTCTTATTTACCACGGTAAAGTCATACTCCCGGGAGGCGCGCAGCTCTGCCCGGGCAAGCTCTAACCTCCTGGAGACTTCTTCTTTCTTGGTCCGATGGCAGCGCTGGGCTATCCGCCGGCGCAGCGTCTCAAGCGACGGCGGGACAATAAATATAGTGGCGGTGTTGCGCGGATAGAGCCTTTTTATCTTCCTGGCCCCGGCCAAATCTAAGCAGAGGACGATATTCCCGCCTTTTTTAATCTGGCCCTCGACAAAATCCCGGGGCGTGGCGTAATAATATCCCAAAAAATTGGTCCATTCAAGAATTTTCTTTGCTTTTAACGCGCGCCGAAAATCATCCCGCGCAAGAAAAACGTAGTCCCGGCCCTGCCTCTCTCCTGATCTCTTGGGCCGGGTGGTGAAGGAAATGGATTTGCGCAGCAGGCGCCTTAGGCCCGCTTCCTTGAGCAGCCTCTCCAAGAGCGTAGTCTTCCCGGAGCCCGAAGGGCCGGAGATTACAAAGATCATTCCTTTTGGTTCTGCCTTGGCTCTCACTCTATATTCTGCGCCTGCTCGCGGATTTTTTCGATCTGGCTTTTCATCTGCACTACACGGGAAGAGATCGCCACGTCAAAGGACTTCGCGCCCAGGGTATTGGCCTCGCGCTGCATCTCCTGGGCGATAAAATCCAATTCCTTGCCCATCGGGCCTTTTCTGCTCAATTTATTTTTAAAGTTCCGGATGTGGAAGGCCAGCCGTTCGATTTCCTCCGAGATATCCGAATTCTTCAGGAAACTGGAACGTTCCTCGTTAGTATTTAACGACTTGAGTTTTTCTCTAATCGCCTTCTGAAAGCGCGCCTTGATGATCTCCAGATGGCCATTCAGGCCCTCCGCCCTCTTTTTCAGACAACCGTAAAGCGCCCGCCCTTCTTTATGCCGGGTGTTCTCCAGCTCTTCCAGCGCCTTTGAGAGGGCGGATTTAAGTTTTGGCCAAAGAGCCTCCCGGGGCATACGGCTTGCCTGCGATGAGAGGACCCCGGGTAGGTGCACCAGGGTGTTCAAGTCTACGTCTGCCCGGAGCCGGCACTGCCTGCTGACCTGCCGCAGTACGGCTAAATAATCCTTTAACAGCGCTTTATTGATAAAGACGCCGGGGTTCCTGCCGCCAATAAAGTTGATCGCGCAAGTGACCCTGCCGCGTTTGATCTTGGTTTCGATTTCTTTTTTCAGCTTGTCCTCCAGAGACAATAGCCCCTCCGGCAGGTGGAATACCGCTTCAAAAAATTTATGGTTGGAACTGCGCAGTTCCACGCTTACCTTGCCAAAAGGCGCAATCTCAATTTCTTTTGAGCCGAAACCGGTCATACTATTCATCCGCGCATCCCTTTCGTTTCTTTAAGCCCAAACCGCTCTTTTAAAATCTCTCTCGCTGACTTCTTTCTTGGGATATAATTCCACGATGATCTCCTCGGGCGCAAACCACAGTTTGATCTCGCGCTCCGCCTCTAATTCATTGGAAGAGACGTGGATCACGTTTTCATAGACGCCCGAGGTAGTGATCCTGCCGTAAGAGCCGCGGATGGAAGTCGGTTCCGCCTCTTCCGGGTTCGTGGCCCCGGCCAGTTCCCGGCATTTTTTGATCGCCTCTTTGCCCCAGTACACCAGGGCCATCACCTTGCGCCGGTCATGCAGCTCGCCGCGGAGATACCTGATGATTTCTTCGAAAAACGGCTTGTCCTTAAGATGTTTGTAATGTTCCTCGGCCAGCCCCCGGGACACGCGCGCCATTTTGGCGGCGACGATCTCCAGTTTGGTTTCCGACAAACGGGTCAGGATGTTGCCGGTTAAAGATTTTTTCAAGCCGTCGGGCTTAATCAAAATCAAGGCCGCCTGGTTCATCCCGCACCTTCTCTCTTGTTCATCATTACTGCGCCCCCCCTCTGATCCGCTGCGCGATCCGCTCCAGATCTTCCGGCGAGTAAAATTCAATCAAGATGTGCCCGCGTTTTTTCCTTTTGCTGATCCTGACTTTGGTTGCCAGGAGATGCTGTAATTCTTCTTCCAAAGCCGCCAGGTAAGGCTCGCGGTTGGAAGCGCCGATGCGGCGATTAGGCAGCCTCGGCCGGTGCATTTTAATCAAACCCTCCAACTCTTGCACCGAGAGGCCCCTGGCAATCACTTCCTGGGCTAACCGGCGCTGCTGGTTGGCGTCATCTAATTCCAGCAGGGTCCGGCCATGGGCAAAAGAAATCCTGCCCCGCTTCATCTCTGCCTGGATCTCCTGCGGCAATTTCAACAGGCGCAAGGTATTGGTCACCGAGACTCGGGCCTTGCCAATCACATTACTGATCTTTTCCTGGGTAACCTGGAATTTTTCGATCAGGTATTGGTAGGCATGCGCCTCTTCAATGGGATTCAGGCCCTGGCGCTGGATGTTCTCGATGAGCGCCATTTCCAAGGAATCGCGGTCTTCGACATCCTTGACGATAATCGGCACTTCTTTTAATTGCAGGATCGCTGCTGCCCTTAACCGGCGTTCGCCGGCAATCAGTTCGTAACCTTCGCCTTTGCGGCGCACTAACAGCGGCTGGATTACCCCCTTTTCCCTGATCGACTGCGCCAGCTCTTCGATATTCTGGGAATCAAAGTCCTCGCGCGGCTGAAAAGGATTGGGTTTGATTTGTCCAGTCTGGACATAAACAATCTCATCTTTGTGGAGGGACTCTCTTTCTGGGATTAAGGCGCTGAGGCCTTTTCCCAAAGCTCTTCTTTCCATTAGGCTACTCCTTCATAGCAAATGAACACCGGCCAATTTCCCACAAGGGAACACTTGCGCAATTCCGCATAAGCGCAAGGTGCCATATGGCCGGGTGTTAACATGTAGCTTGACTATGGGGGTGAATACCGAGCAATTCCCGGCTCAACTCTTCGTATTTCTGCGCGCCGCTGGAATCCTTATCATAGAGCGCCACTGGCTTGCCAAAGCTGGGCGCCTCAGTCAAACGGATACTGCGGGGAATAATCGTTTCAAAAACCTTTTCTTTAAAATAATTCTTTACCTCCTGGATTACTTCCTTAGTCAGATTAGTGCGGTAATCTGCCATGGTCAGCAAAACTCCTTCAATGGCCAACTCCGGATTGAGATTATCCTTCACAAGTCTAATAGTATTAACGAGTTGCGTTACTCCTTCTAAGGCATAATATTCGCACTGTACTGGGATAAGCACCGAATCCGCAGCGCATAACGCATTGATAGTCAATAAACCTAAAGACGGTGGTGAATCAATAATAATGAAATCAAAGCTCTGCTTCTGGCTTTGCAACGCCCTTTTCAGGCGGTATTCGCGGCCCAAAACACTTACCAATTCTACTTCTGCGCCGGTTAAATCCAAATTAGAAGGGGCGAGTAAAAGATTAGGGATGAGGGATGACTGGAAAATTTCTTTTATATCTAATTCTTCCAGCAAGACATGATAAGTGCTTTTTTGGATGCTGTGCCGGTCAATGCCAATGCCGCTGGTAGCATTGGCCTGAGGGTCTAAATCAATTAATAAAATTTGCTTGCGGGCTAAAGCCAGGTAGGCGGCTAAATTAATCGCGGAGGTTGTCTTGCCGGTACCGCCCTTCTGGTTACAGACCGCGATTATTTTACCCATTACGAGAGATATAGTTAACGAGTTCCCTGAGGAACAAGGCTCTACTCATTCTACAGAATGTCATCGCAGAATTTCATTTTGTCTTTATTATCTAATAATTTTGGCGCTTGTCAAGCGCTTTCTTTAGCCTCAATCAGACTTACTCTCACTTTAGCTGGCTTTGCCCCAGGCATGCCAAAAAGCCCCTTTTTCTCCTCAGAGAGCACTTCAATCTTAACTTTATGGCGCGGCAATTTTAATTCTCGAAGCGCTTTTTTTACTGCTTCCGCAACTGTCATCCCCTCTATCTCTATACTATATTTATTGCCGGCCATTTTTCATATTCCACGATTAACCCGTAATTGATAAACCAGGGTAAGCGCGCTATTAATAAACCAATATAACACCAATCCGGATGGCATGCGATAGAAAATAAAACCGAATAATAATGGCATCAGGATCAACATCATTTTTTGCTGTTCGGCAGCCGCACCTACGTTGTTTTTAGTCAAAGAAATTTTTTGCTGGATAAACATCCCGATAGCCATTAAAATCGGCAAAATATTCACTTCGTTATTTAACACAGGCAGAGAAAAAGGCATGGTGAATAAACGGTCCGGCGCAGATAAATCTTTGATCCAAAGGAAATGCGCGCCTTTTAAGGCCACTGAGCGCATCAGCGCCTGGTATAGAGCGAAAAATATGGGCATCTGTAAAATCAAAGGCAAACAGCCGCCCAGTGGATTTACTTTATGCTCCCGATAGAGATCCATAATTTCCCGGTTAAGTTTTTGCGGATTGTCTTTATAGGCATTACGCAATGCCTCCACTTTTGGCTGTAAAATTTGCATTTCTTTCATCGAACGCATTTGTTTTAAGGTAAGTGGATAGAGGATAAGATAAACTGCAAAACTTAATAATACAATCGACCAGCCCCAATTATGCACCAACGCATAGAAAAATCTTAAAAGTTGCAGGAGCAATTGGGCAATAAAGTCAAAGGTACCGTAATGAATCACTGAAGCCCATTGTTTTTTTACTGCTTCAATTGGCTGTAACTCTTGAGGTCCCAAATAAATATAAAATTTTTCACTGATACTGGCGCCTGCCGGCAAAATAATTGCTTTGCCGGCAAAACCTGCCTCGGATGTATAGTTATTGATTTTCTTTACAAAAACATCGCGCGGCCCGGCAGCAGATTCCAGAATTGCGCAAAAGTATTTGTCCCTTACCGCTAAAAATTTAGCGTCGCTGAAAGAGGCATCTTTCAGTGGATTGAGATGGACAGTCTGATCCTGTTTGCCCACTGCTACGTCTTGATAACGCGCATCCGCATTCTTGGCATCCGAAGTCAAGGCAGCTAAAATTACCGGCATATTCAAAATTTCAGATTGGACATTTTCAGATTGGACATTTACTTCTAACTCAATGATATATTTGTCGTTATGGAATGTAAAATGTTTTTTAATCTTTTTAGTTGCGTCTCTTGCTTCAAAAGTAATGCTGTTTTCCGTACTGCCTGTTTTTTTAAAAGTCAGGTTTTTGTCTGCTAATAAAAACCCGGATTTTAAACTATAGACAGCATTCTGGTACTTGAGGAATGCGACTTCTTGAATCGCCGCCCATGGCTCAATAAAGGTAATTGCATATTTTTGATTCTGAAATTTAGAAAAGGCGTGTGGGGGCGGGGCAGCGCCATCTTCCTTCTGCGTGATCGGAAGAGTGATGGGCTTCGATGCAACTCCTTTGTTTTCAAGATGATATGCCTTAGAAGCAAAAGTTGACCAAGTTAGCAAAATTAAGAATGATAGCGCGATGGCTAAAATCAGTCGTTTTTCCATTTTGTTTCAGGTTAACGGATCGTATGCGGGTTTTTTACATAAGGGGTGGCAGCGATATATTCTTTGGCTGGCTTTTAAGCTGCCCAGCCAAAAACCATACTTTAAGATCGCCTGCTGCGCGTACTCTGAGCAACTCGGGCTGAAACGGCAGGAGGGTGGCAGCAATCCCCGGATGAAAAGCTGATAAATCCCTAAGGCGCTGAGAGCTAGTTTACCCAGCATCAGATACTCAGGCGTTTACGCCCTTTGCGCCGGCGGCGCGCTAACAAACGACGACCAGCCCTTGAGGCCATTTTTTTGCGAAACCCGTGCCGGCGCTTTCCGACGATATTAGTTGGCGTTTTGAGGTTCTTTTTCATGGCATAAAATTATAACAGAAAGCGGACTGAAGTCAAGGAATTGTTACGCTTCTTTTGTTGCGCTTCTTTTTTTGTTGACGCCACTGAATATTGTTGTATAATATGGAGGCTTTGTTGTTTTAACTCCGCTATAATTTTTACCGCGTTTTTGTTTTCCACAGAGTTATGCAAGTTGTGGATAAGCTGTGAATTGCGGCCCGCAAGATAATCTTTATGGTTGATACCGTCAAAATTTGGCAGCTGGCGCAGGAACAATTGAAGGCGCGCCTGGGCGCGGCAATCTTCGATCCCTGGATCCTGCCGCTGAAACCCAAGGCAACGGAAAATGGCGGCTTGACTCTGGAAGCGCCGGATAGTTTTTTCCGCGACTGGGTGGAACAATATTACCGGCCCGTCTTGCAAGAGACGGTTGACTCCTTAAGCCCCCAGCAAAAATTGCCGCTCAGGCTTGAGGTGGCTTGTGCCGGAGGGCAGGGAACGGCCCCCGCCGCGAAGATAGAGGCGCGCCCACCCGCGCCATACCCCGGCAACCTTAATCCTCGTTATACCTTTGAAAATTTTGTCATTGGCCCTTCCAACCGCCATGCCCACGCTTATTCCCTGGCCGTGGCCAATGCGCCGGCCAAGGCCTATAACCCTTTATTTATTTACGGCGGAGTGGGCTTGGGTAAGACCCACCTCATCCAGGCCATCTGCCATCAGATCAAAAACGATACCGGCAAAAATTTAAAGAATTGCTATATCTCCTCTGAGCGCTTCACCAACGAACTGATCGACGCCATCCAGCGGCACTCTACTTCGAGCTTCCGCGGCAAATACCGCAATGCGGACGTCCTAGTGATAGACGATATCCATTTTATCGCCGGCAAAGAGTCCACGCAGGAAGAATTTTTTCACACCTTTAATACCCTTTACGACGCGCACAAACAAATTATTTTTTCTTCTGACCGCCCCCCTAAAGAAATCGCGAATTTACAGGACAGGCTCGTATCTCGTTTTGGCTGGGGGCTGACCTGCGATATTCAGCCGCCTGATTTAGAAACCCGGGTAGCTATCTTGAAAAAGAAAATAGAGCGGGAGCCGGTATCTGTTCCGGATGAGGTTATCTTTTTTATCGCGCAGCTGATCAAAACCAATATCCGCGAGTTAGAGGGGGCGCTGATTCGCACTATCGCCTATTCCTTGTTAGAGGAAAAGCCCATTTCTTTAGACCTCGCCAAAGAAGTGTTAAAAGACTTATTAAAAGAGACTAAGAAGCTTATCACTGTGGATTTCATCCAGCGCTGCGTGACCGAAGAATTCGGGCTTTCGCTGCAAGACCTGAAAACCCGGCGCCGCAACAAAACAATCGTTTTACCCCGGCAGATTGCTATGTATCTTAGCCGGGAGTTAACGGATTTGTCGTTTCCGGAAATCGGTAATTTTTTTGGCGGGAAAGACCATACCACGGTTTTACACTCTTATAATAAGATTAAAGTTGAAATAAATAACAATGAGGCGCTTAAAGATAGGGTGGAAAGGGTTATCCAGGTAATTAAACAGTAATTGCATAAGATATCCACTCAAACTTTTTCAGCTAATTATTTGAAAAATTTATAGTTAGCCGTTTTTCCACAAATATAAAATCCCTTACGACGATTACGATTTTAATATTTTATAATATAAATAAAAGGAGCGGCCAATGAAATTAATTGTTAAAAAAGATGTGTTCTTAGAAGGTATTCAAGCAGTGCAAAATGTTATTGATGTAAGATCTGCCCTGCCAATACTTTCTCATATTTTATTGGAAACCCAGCAAGATAAAATTAAAATGATCGCCACGAATTTGGATATCGGGATAAGTTGTGTAGTGCCTGTGGATATTCAGGAGGGAGGGGCGATTACTGTACCCGCAAAAAGATTCAGCGATATAATCAAGGAATTACCCGATAATGAAATTACAATCACCACCAAAAAAAACAACCTAGTGGTTATAGAAACCCCGGCCTGCCAATTTAAAATTATGGGGCTGCCGCGCGAAGAATTCCCCAAACTCCCCGAATTTAAAGACAGTGAAGTGATTAAACTGGAACAAACGGGGTTAAAAAAGATATTGCAATTAACTTCTTTTGCCGTGTCGAGCGACGAGACCCGTTATATTTTAAACGGGATACTGTTTAAAATCCTAAAAAACCACCTGATTGTAGTGGCTACGGACGGCAAAAGGCTGGCAGTAGTGGAAAAAAAACTTTCTCAAGAGACGGAACGGGAAATTAGTATTATT
>Ga0156240_167_pt1 | contig 24390 bp, 21 predicted proteins | sample RifCSPlowO2_12_FD_107887 | JGI IMG/M metagenome (GOLD analysis project Ga0156240, IMG submission 107887) | Omnitrophica WOR_2 bacterium RIFCSPLOWO2_12_FULL_51_8
CCTTCAAAGCCCAATCCAGCGCCCACATATCATGATTGCCAATAACCAGATCGCAGTACTTAATCTTTAAAAGTTCATCGATGCACTTTTTAACATCCGGATACCCATCACAGACATCGCCCATGACGATCAGGCGGTCTTTTTTGTAATCGAATTTTGAGCGCTCAAAGCACTTAATGAGCGCCTTGTAAGCGCCATGGATATCTCCAATGGCGTAGGTTTTCACGCTTCAACCCTTCGCCTGATACCGCTAAATTTGTCAAACGCGTCCTCTCTAACATTCGCGATGTAAGCATCCGGGCCGTTTTCCTGTTCTACAAATAAAGGCCCTTTTGCATCCACACTGCCGAAATACTCTTTGAGATTTTCTCTAACCTGTTTTCCTTCTTTTTGTTTTTTGATAAGCGCAACCACTAATCCAAGCGCGTAATTATAATCGCCAATTACTTAAAGTAAACCCATGGCTTCTTTATATTCAAGTTGTTTGCGATCCTTCATGCTGCCAATAAGCTTTACTGCCCGCTGCAAGGCCTGAAGTTTTTGAGTTTGCTCCTTTAAGCGTTTTTCATTTAACGTGTATCCATCAATCGGATGTCGCTTCAAGACATTCGTAGCCCAGATACGAAACTGGGTAGCACGAACAGAATTAACTCTATAGCCAACCGAGATTATTGTGTCTAGATTATAAAACTTTACCGGCTTATCTGAAAAAGCAATGTGCAAAAAATGCACATTGCTTTTCAATGCCCTCTTTATAAACTTAATTTGATTCTTAACTTGCAACAATAACTTTTTATATTTATTAAGCATTCTTCTTTGTCCGACGTAAGCTTTCTTTACTTGTTCTGAAATAGGCCCAAGGAAATTATCCTTTAACCAGCGCGCCACGGAATATACAGAATACTGCGGCGAGTATAAAAACAGAGGCCCAGAGGTATTCCTGTTTTATGCCCTCTTTCATGTAGAATATAGAAAACGGGACAAAAACCGATAAGGTTATGGCCTCCTGCAGAATTTTTAGCTGGCCGAGATTCATTACCTGATGCCCTACGCGGTTGGCAGGCACTTGAATGAGATACTCGAAAAACGAATACCCCAGCTTATCAGAGCCGCGACGATCCACGGCTTACTGTTAAAGTTCTTTGCCCGTACCAGGCAAAGGTCGTAAACACGTTGCTACAAGCAAGCATACCGACAGTGACTAAAACTTTTTGTATTTACTCTCTCCTCCTATGTTAAAAGTCAGATAATTCTACTCCCGTGCGTAGCTTACGCACCCACTAACTTGAATTGCGTAAAATGCATAGCATGGATTGAGATTTAATAAAATATATTTCTATTTAAGCTGCTCGCTCAAGCGATACATCACTCCTGAGGCTGTCTCAGGCTGAGGAAAACCGAACTTGCGCGCGGAAATAGTAACCTGGAATGACTGCAATGATGCTAATCCGGATCTTTTTCAGCATGCAATACCTCTACGATGGTTTAAGTATCCCTCCTGAGACTATTAGTTTTATGCCTTCCTCCGCTGACATTTGCAAAAACTTTACCGCGCTCTTGGGAACTAAGACGAAAAACCCGCTCCAAGGGCTGGGGGTTGAGCCAATAAGCACATGCACCAACTCCTGACCTGTTAATTCCTGTGCCTCCCTAAAACCATCATTGGTCATAAAACCTACTGACCAAATCCCTTTTGAAGGATATTCTACCAAAACTACCTTTTTAAACACATTTTTATCATTGGAAAAAATAAAACCGATTATTTGTTTAATAGGCGGGTATACCTGTCGGACCCCGGGAAGCTTCAGGAACCAACTTTCTATTAAAGGAAGCATCTTTTTACTCAATAAGCGCGAAACAACAAACCCTGTTAATAGAATTATTAAGATTGCCATAATAAAACCTAACCCGGGGATGGAAAAACCAAACTCTGCCTTTAAATAGCTATTGATAATCCTTCCGATAATATTATCAATCAACCTAAAAACGATAAAAAGAAGATACAGGGTGAGAAAAATCGGTAGAATGGTAAGCAGTCCGGCGATAAAGTATTGTTTTAATTTGCTCATGAAAAATCCTCCTTTTGTCTCCATTTCCCAGCCTCCATTACCCACAAAGGAAGCTCTGGATACCGTAGAGATATTGTATACGAATAACATATTTTTTCAAACTAAATTTGGATTGTTTTTAGACGATTCTGGTGTACAATATCCCTCATGAAAATAAATCTGGCCAAATCCGCAGGATTTTGCTTTGGCGTAAAGAGGGCGATTGATATTGCCTATAAAACGCTCGCCGGCAATAAAAATGTGTGTATGCTGGGTAACATTGTCCATAACGAGGACGTGGCCAGAAGCTTGAGAGAGGCAGGGATAAATAGATGCAAGAAACTTGGCTGCGGTAAAAATAAAATATTTTTGATTCGCGCCCACGGCGCCAGCCTTGATATTGCCAATAAGGCCGGCAGGTTAGGGTATAAAATTGTCAATGCCACCTGCCCCATGGTTAAAGAGATCCATAAAATCGCTTGCAGCGCCGAACGTAAAGGCTATACGATTATAGTAATCGGGGATAAAAAACACGATGAAGTAATCGGGATTATCGGCCAACTAAAAAGAAAGGCGCTGATAATCGACAGCATGGAAGGCGCGCCTTTGGGAAAAATCGAGAAAATAAAAAAAGCGGCTATTGTGGCGCAGTCTACCCAGAATATCGAAAAAGTAATGCGGATTTTTTATTTTTTAGACTCGCATATAAAAGAATTGAAATTATTCAATACCATCTGCCGACCCACCCGGCTCAAGCAGCAAGAGATGAAAAAAATGCCCCTGGATAACGATATAATGATCATTATCGGCTCAAAGACAAGCGCCAATACCCAAAGGCTCTATGAAATCTCAAAATCCTTAAACGATAAAAGTTACCTGGTCCAGTCAAAAAAGGATATAAAACCCGAATGGTTTAAGGGAATCAAAACGGCGGGGATTACAGCGGGCGCATCCACTCCGGATGATACCACAAAGGAAGTCATTTCCTGCATAAGAAAGATAGCTTAATCAACCCTCTCTTGCATCAATGCTGGAACGCCCGCAGCGCCAATAACGCCAAGATGATGCGGTAGACGCCGAAGGGAATAAAATTGTGGTTCTTCACGAAAACCAGCAGGAATTTAATTCCCCACAGCGCGACGGCGAAGGAAACCAGGAATCCCGTCAGAAGGAGGCCAAATTGCCCGGCAGAGAAACTTTTGCTATTTTTCGCCAGGTCCCATCCGCTCGCCGCCAGCATCGTCGGGACGGCCAAGATGAAGGAAAATTCGACGATCGCCTTTCTTTTCAGGCCAAGGCAGAGGCCGCCGATAATCGTAGCCGCGGAACGGGAAACCCCCGGGACAATAGCCAGTGATTGGAATAACCCGACAATAACGGCCTGCCCGCAGGAAATATCCTCCATCCGTGAAATCGCGGCCTCCTTTTCATGATAGAAGAGCTCAAAGACAATCAAAAACAGCCCGCCGGCAAACAACAGCCATAAGATGAGGTTTTCGCTTTCCAGAAAAATGCCCTTGACGGCCTTGTAAAGCAGAAAACCGATTATTGCCGTGGGCAGAAAGGCAGCCAGTACCCGGCTGAGCACCCGGGGGCTGGCTGACAATTCTTTCCCGTAGAGGACAACCACCGCCAGGATTGCCCCCAATTGGATCACGATCTCAAAGCTCTTTAAGAACTCGCTCTGGGGCAGCCCGAGGAATTTCGCGGCTAAGACAAGGTGCGCGGTGGAAGAAACCGGCAAAAATTCCGTGACCCCCTCAACAATGCCGAGGATCACGATAACAAGGAGGCTCATAAACCCGCCCCTTCCGGGAGATGCTCAATAACACGCCGCTGATTTCTAAAATAAGGCATATATCTTCTCCAGGTCTACGTTCCTTCTCACCAGGGCAGCGAGCTTATCATACTCCCCGTCCTTGGCCTCTGCAAAATAATTAAAGCTTTTTTTTGCGCTTAATGGCCCGCCCCTTTGCCGCTTATTTTTCCGGAAGGAATCGATAAATCTCCTCCTGAAGCGGTCGTTATCAAACAGGCCGTGGATATACGACCCCCAAACCTTCCTGTCCCTGGAAATAACACCGTCTTCCAGATTAACCGCGCGCCCTGAACGCGCGGAAATCCTGAAGGCCGGGCTCAATGCCGCCGAAAGGCAGGTCCTGCCCATATGAATCTCGTAGCCGGAAATCTTCCCTGTGCCAAAAAGTAAATCTACTGCCTCTACCTGATGCGTAAGTTTTCGATTTTCTATTGCCGTGGCCGCCGGCAGGATCCCCAGCCCGTTTACCGCCTGGCGCCTGCTTTCCAGATGACCAGGGTCCTTTATCCGCTTGCCCAGCATTTGGTACCCTCCGCAAATGCCGATCGCGGCTGTCCCCTGCCGGATACGGCCAATAATCTCCTGAGCCAGGCCTGATTTTTCCAGATACAACAGGTCATCAATCGTATTTTTGCTCCCGGGAATAATAATGCAATCTGGTTCGCCAAGGCCGGCGCCCGGAGTTACATAACGTAAATTAACCTCCGGCTCTCTTTCTAAAGGGTCAAAATCGGTAAAATTCGAGATGTGGGGCAGATAGATCACCGCGATATTGACCTTATCCCGCAACGGGCTCCCTCCGGATAAAGGGCGCTTCTCCCTGGCTAAGGAATCTTCCTCCGGGATATTGATATCATGGAAATAGGGAATTACGCCTAACACCGGCCGCCGGATCTTCTGCTCCAGAAAATCCAGGCCGGGTTTGAGGATCTCAAGGTCCCCCCGGAATTTATTGATGATTACCCCCTTGATCCGCTTGCGCTCAAGGGGCGTAAGCAGCTCCAATGTTCCCACCACCCAGGCAAAAACACCGCCTGCATTGATATCCCCTGCCAGGATTACCGGACAATCCGCAATCTGTGCCATCTTCATATTGACCAGATCGTTCTTACGCAGATTGACTTCCGCGGGACTGCCGGCCCCCTCGATCACTACGATGTCGTAATCATTGCTTAAGCGGGCAAAAGATTCTCTGATAATTTTAATCAGTTTCGGCCGGCAGCGGTAATATTCCTTGCCGCTCATATTGCCGATCGGCCTGCCCCTGACGATCACCTGGGCCCTTACATCGCCGGAAGGCTTCAGCAGGATAGGGTTCATCTCCACGTTTGGCTCAATACCGGCGGCTTCGGCCTGGGTCGCCTGCGCCCTCCCGATCTCGCCGCCGGAGCAGGTAACGAAGGAATTAAGCGCCATATTTTGCGACTTGAAAGGGGCGACGCGGAAACCATCCTGCCTGAAAATCCTGCACAAGGCGCTGACGATCACGCTCTTACCCACGTAGGAACCGGTCCCCTGCACCATAATTACCCTGGCTTTTCTTTTATCCATCCGTTTGATTCCTTTTAAATAACGCTGCCCCGAAATGCCCGCTGGCAAACGGCAAGGGGCCAAATTGCCGGCTAAGACTGTAATTATCCGCGACATATCGCCAGACCTTTGTCCCATAGTCCAGGCCGAAGGCAGCGTAACCGAATTCCGAGGCGTCGCGTTGGATTAAAACCATAAAGTCGGGCTGCTTGCGGATCATATCGGAGATAATATTGTCTTCAGTCCGGCTATTTTGCAATTCCATAGGGAGGTAACTGTAATGATAAAGCGGGTTCGCTCTCCCGGATAAAAAATTAATCGCCAGACCTTCTGGCATCACCGCAACGGTTTCGTTAGTTTTCGTCTCCCGGCTTAAGTATTCAATGAGCTCCCGGCATCGGTAGTTACTCTCGCTATCGTATACATACAGGGAACCCCGGGGCGAAGAAACCTTCAAAGTCTTACTCCGGTAATAAGACCTTGAGACATCAAAATGGTTTTTAATGGACAGGGCAAAGACAAGCAGGAGCCCTGCGCAGAAGTAATTTCTGGCCAGGGGCGACTGGATAAATGCCGGGACCATCCTGAGGAAAAATATACCGTATAAGATCATCCCGGGAACCAGCATATAGAATCCGTAATGCCCGGCCCAGGCATTAAAAAACATCCTGCCCAGGGAAAGCAGGGCATAGGTGCTGAAGGCAATCATAAAAATATATTCTGCCCTGTCTTTGCCGGCCTTTAACTTCCAGAGGCTGAGCAAAAGCGCGGCCAGGCAAATTAGCGGGAGGCAGCGATACTGCAAGCGGAAATTAAAGCTATTCCTGAAAAAAAATACGGCTAAAGAGGTAAAGATAATTGCGGCAGGCAAGGCAAGAAACGGCTTCCTGGATAACCGGCCAACGCGGGCTGGGCGGCTGACAATCCAGCCGCCAGCGGCAAAAAGGGCACAGAGCAAGAAGTAATTGAAGAAGACCTTAAGGGCAAGCCGGGAATTTTCCGCCAAGTTCGCCGTGCCGGCGACAAAACCGGTAAACTGATTTTTCGTGTTTAAATTAGCCAGGAAGATATCCGGCAGATTACTGCCGACGATGGCATCGCCGGCCTGGGCGAAGAAAAATCCGTATACCGACAAGGCAAAAAGGCCCGGTAAGATTATATAGCGCAGCAGGCCGGAGACAATCGCCCTGCATTTTTGTTTCTCGCTGAGGCCAAAAATGATCGCGGCCGGGGTAAGCGCGGCTAAAACAGCCAGTCCCATTTCTATCCGGCAAAGAAGCGTAAGACTCGCGGATAAGAAATAGGGAGCCTGCCGGGCATGCCTGAAGGCAGACTTGTAAAAAAAATAGAGCGCGCTGAGGCCAAAGAGCACGCCGTAAGCAGCGGCGTAACTGAAAGGGAGGATAAAATTATAATTGCCAAGGGGCACGTATTGCCCGAAGGCGAAAACGAAAATGAATGTCAACGCGCTAAACGTCGAAAACAAACTGCCCAGATATATCTTTGACAGTTTGTAAACCAGGATAGCCGTGCCCGTGGCGGCGATAGCGCCGCTAAGAATCAGGGCCCTAAGATGGACCCCCAGGATTTTAAAAAACAGGGCATTGAAATAGGGCGCGAACGGGCCGTATTGATAAAAAATGTCCCGGTATAACAGCCTTCCCGCAAGGACCTGCGACGGGACATACATCTCCCTGCCGGAGTCAATGATCAGGTCTCCCCATTTCAACCAGCTGAATTTCAACAAGAATAAAAAACAGGATGCCAAGATTACAGCGGCAATCCACTCCTTATCCTGTAATTTCAGGATGGCCTTACGCATTCTCTGCCTTCCGCAAAATTAAAACCCCGCACCTTTTATTTATTCAAGCTCTTGATAAAAACTTGAATATTAAAAAGGTGCGGGGTTCCAATCGTCGCAACCAAAAAACATTATTTCTTTTTCAGTTTTTCCAGCAAGTCATGGGTATATTTTGCGGCGATGTCTTTGCAGCCCAGGCCAAAGGCAAGCGCTGCGCCCAGTCCGATACTGCCTAAAATAATCGCCAGGGTAAGCTCTGTAATCCTCACCCCGATGCCCAGCTGCTCCAGGGACATCAAAACGGCAAAAATAATCGCTGCCGCTTCTACGGCCTTGCTGAGGATATTACTCTGCGAAAGGCCGGCATTATTCGCCGCGGTCTGCACGATGTTCTTCAGCAGGGTGGCCACGAACATACCTAAGATAAGAATAAAAATCGCCGCGATTACATGCGGCACATAGATGACTATCCTGTTTAACAGGTCTGCCGCGATGGTTAATCCCACGGCGTTAACCGCCACCATGAATGTTACCAGAAGCGCCAACCAGTAAAAAATTACTCCGATCAATTCAGAAAGCGAGTAGTTGATCCCGCCTTTGGCAAGCAGGCTGTCCAATTCGATACGGTCAGAGAGGTCGTCCAATTTTAACGCCCTCAGGCCCTTGGTCACGACCGCCTTGATCAGTTTGGAGACAAGCCAACCGATGACCAAGATGATCAGCACCAAGAGAATGCTCATCAAGAACTGACCAATCTGCGCGAGTACTGTCCGGGCTGGTTCTAATAAGACTATTTCCCAGCTACTCATTGTTCCACCTCCTTTGGTTTGATGGTGACGTTTTTATAACTTTATCATAACAGGCGGGTTATGTCAAGAAAATTAGTGAGAATTTGTCAACCACAGCTTCCTCAATTCTTCGGTGATCTTATGCGCGGCGCTATAGCTCAACTCGGGCTTAGCCGGCAGTTCCCGCTCAAGCGGCGCCTGATCATTCTTGGCGATGAATTCCTCCGCCCCCATGTGCCTTGCCCCTAATTGCCTGGCCATAAATTTGATTTCCTTATCATCGGAAACCACCACGATGTTTTTGCGGCCGGCGCTTTCTTCGACGAGCTGTTTGATCCTCTCGTCAGCGCTGGATTTACGGGAATAGACCACCAGCATCCCGAAATATCCGCCTGCCTGGGCGCCTTGCAAAGGATAACCGTCAAAGACCAGGATCACCCTGTTTTTGGGACTGCCGGTTAATTTTTTTTCCCTGATTAAAGAATGGATGGCAAGCGGGGGCGGCTGCGCGGAGCGGCCCCTGCGGTCAAACCTGGGGTGGTTGAGGATGTTGTATCCGTCGATGACGAACAGTAAGGACATAAATCAGGCCTCCGATTGCCCCGTAAAGCAGGATGAAGGAAAAATTTAAAAGCGAGAGGGCAAAGGCCAGATCCCTGGCCACTCCTGCCTTCCCGAAAAAATATATCGTGGTAGCGTCTCTCAGGCCCAGCCCTCCTATCGAAATAGGCAGAAGCGTGATTGCCCCGATGATGGGCAGGAAGATCAGGTAATAAATGAAACCTATCTTTATCCCCAAGGATAAGGCCACGATGGCGAAAACCACCGGACCGACCAGCTGGATCAGGATCGAAATGAGGACATTATAGAACATCACCTTTTTCTGCCCTTTAAAATAATGCAGCTCCTGATGGATGTCTTTAAGTATCTGGCGGATTTTTTCGAAATTGCCGAAGCGCCCTTTACCGCGCGGCAGCTCCGCTGAAGAATGCAGGAAATTATTCACCCGGGAATAGAAAAACTTGTTGAACAAAATCAATAGGACCGCTACTAATATCAGGGTGATCACCGCGACCGTGAATAATGCGCTTTTCACCTGGACTAAATTCCAACCCGCCCCCAGCGCCAGGATTGCCAGGATTACCAGGCCGACATATCCGCTTAAACGGTCGAGAAAAATCGTCGCCACTACCTCCCGCGGCCTCCTGGTATGCGCGCTAAGATCAATGCTGCGCATCAGGTCTCCACCGATGGTCGAGGGCAGGAACAGGCTGAAGAACACCCCTCCGGCGTAAGAAATGACTACCCGCTTCATCGGCAGATGGATCTTCAATGCCCGCAAAAGCATCGCCCAGCGCAAAAGACATAACAGGTAGACCAGAAAAAAAACGCCGCCAGCCAGCAGCAAAAGCGGCTTATCCGCGCCTTTGATGATAGAGAGAAGTTTATCTCTGTCTACCTGATTAAAGAGGAAGGACAATATGGCCAGGCTGACCGCAACCCTGATAATGAGCGAAAGAAACTTCTTCATCTAAAGCTCTCTTCCGGTAATCCGCTTATACGCTTCCAGGTATTTCTCCCTGGTCCTGGCGATGATTTCCGGAGGCAATTTTGGCGGCGGCGAGCGCTTATCCCAATCCAGGCTTTCCAGATAATCCCGCACGAACTGTTTGTCAAAACTGGCCTGCGCCCTGCCGGGCGCATAACCGGCCGCGGGCCAGAAACGCGAAGAATCCGGCGTAAGCGCTTCGTCGATCAAGATAATTTTATCTTCGTAAATACCGAACTCGAACTTGGTGTCCGCGATGATGATTCCGCGCCTATCGGCGAATTCGCTGGCCTGCCGGTAGATCGCGATACTAACCTGTCTTAATTTCCCCGCGGTGTCTTTGCCAATCAACTCCTCGACATAACCTTGAGCCACGTTCGTATCGTGGCCGGCTTCGGCCTTGGTGGAAGGGGTAAAGATCGGCTCCGGAAACTTATCTGATTCGCGCATGCCCGCCGGCAGCTTTATGCCGCAAATTGAACCCGACTGCCGATACTCCTTCCACCCCGACCCGGAAAGGTAGCCTCTTACCACGCACTCTACGGGCAGCGGCTTAGCCTTGAGCACCAGCATTGAGCGGCCGGCAAGCTCCCGGCGGTATTTTTGCAGCTGCGCCGGGTAATCTTTTTCCTCGGCGCTGATCAAATGGTGGGGGGCCGCCTCGCGCAAGAAATCAAACCAGAAACAGGAGAGGGCGGTAAAAACCCTGCCCTTGCCGGGTATGCCGTCGGCAAGGACTACGTCGAAACAGGAGATCCGGTCGGTAGAAACCAACAGAAGTTTATCTCCTAAGTCATAGAGATCGCGGACTTTCCCGCGTTTATAGAGTTTTAAATCCTTGAAATCAGTCGTTAATAATACCCGCTCATCCACGAGAACGCAGGCGCTCGGCAAGCGCGTAGTACTCCCGCCACATTTCCGCAGGCAGGTCTTTTTTAAAGGATTGGAAAAAAATCTTGATCCCTTTTAACTCTTCCACCCAATCTTTACTACGCACCTCTAAAAGTTTCTCCAGCGCCCCCTCGGATAATTTCAGGCCGTTGAGGTCCAGATCCTCCGGCCGCGGGATAAAGCCTATCGCCGACTTTAACGCGCCTACCTTGCTGTCGCAGCGCTCAAGCGCCCATTCCAAAACCCTGAGGTTTTCCCGGAAACCCGGCCACAAAAGCTTCCCCTGATTGTCCATCTTGAACCAGTTGACATGGAAAATTTTCGGCGGCTTAGTCATTCGCCTGCCCAAGCTCAGCCAGTGCCGGAAATAATCCGCCATATTATACCCGCAAAACGGCAGCATCGCCATCGGGTCGCGCCGCACCTCGCCTACCTTCCCGGATTGCGCGGCGGTGCGCTCGCTGGCCATGGTCGCGCCGACAAAAACCCCGTGCTCCCAGCTAAAGGATTCGTATACCAACGGCGCCAGGTGCTGCCTGCGGCCGCCGAAAATAACCGCAGAGATAGGCACGCCGTGGTGCTGTTCCATCCTGAATGAAACCGTCGGGCAATTGGCAATCGGCGCGGTAAAACGGCTGTTTGGATGCGCGCCCAATACCGGCTTGCCGTCGGCATCCAGCAGGCCCGGCTTCCAGGACCGGCCCCTCCAGTCAATCCCTTCCGGAGGCACTTCACCGTCTGAACCCTCCCACCAGACCGTCTTGTCCGGCTTCAAAAGCACGTTGGTAAAAATGGTGTCGTGCTTGATCGTTTCCACCATATTAGGGTTAGTGTGTGAATTTGTCCCCGGCGCCACTCCGAAGAACCCCGACTCCGGGTTCACCGCCCAGAGCGAACCGTCGGAATCAATGCGCATCCAGGCGATATCGTCGCCCACGGTCCAGATCCGGTAGCCTTTCCTCTTCAAACCTTCCGGCGGCAGCAACATCGCCAGATTGGCCTTTCCGCAGGCGCTGGGAAAGGCCGTGGCAATATATTCCACGTGGCCATGCGGATCCTCGATACCCATGATCAGCATATGCTCGGCCAGCCACCCTTCATTTTTTGCGATATAACTGGCAATGCGCAGGGAAAGACATTTCTTGCCCAAAAGCACGTTTCCGCCGTAACCAGAACCTACGCTCCAGATGGTATTATCTTCGGGGAAATGCAGGATCAGCCTTTTGGAGATATTCAAGCCGGCCTTGGAATGCAGGCACCTGGTAAAATCATCCCCCTTCTCCAACTGACGCAGGACTGCCTCTCCGGCGCGGGTCATAATCAGCATATTCAGGACCACGTAACGCGAATCCGTAAGTTCCACGCCGATTTTACTGAAAGGCGAGCCCACCGGCCCCATGGAAAACGGGATTACATACATCGTCCGACCCGCCATTGAGCCGCGGAAAATCCCTGCCGCCTTTTCGTAGGCCCTGCGCGGAGGCATCCAATTATTGGTAGGGCCGGCGAAACGTTTCCTCCTGGTGCAGATGAAAGTCAGATGTTCGGTGCGGGCGACATCGTCTATCGCCGTGCGGTGCAGGAAACACCGGGGGAGTTTTTTCTCATTGAGCCGGATGATCTCGCCGCTTGCCTCCGCCTCCTGCTCCAGGAGCATCTTCTGTTCCGCAGAGCCGTCAATCCAGACGATATTGTCGGGACCGCAGAGCCCGGCCATCTTTTTTACCCAGCCGATCAATTCTTTGTTGTGGGTGGGGAATTTTTCGGTCATTTTTTTCCCGCAATGTATTTATAGGCCGAGTCCGCGGCCACCGCTCCGTCGCCGCAGGCATTCACCATCTGGTATAAACTTTTTTTGCGGCAATCGCCGCAGGCAAATACCCCCTCTACGGAAGTAGAAAGGTCATCCCCGGAGACGATAAAGCCGGCTTCCTCAAGCTTCAGGCTGTTCCTCAAAAATTCGGTTTCCGGCTCGTAGCCGACGTAGATGAATACGCCATCACAGGGCAGTTCGCTTTCTTTTGCAGTATTGACATCCCTAATCTTCAGGGACTCCACCTTTGCCGCGCCGGAAATTTGCACTATCACGCTATTCAGGATAAAATTTATTTTTTTATTTTCCTTTAACCTTTCCTGCAGGATCATCGAGGCGCGCAGGTCGCTGCGGCGGTGCACTATGCCCACCGTCCTGGCAAAGCGGGCCAGATACAGCGCCTCTTCGGCCACGGCATTTCCTCCGCCGACCACGAAAACATTTTTTTCGCGGAAGATCGGCGCGTCACAGGTGGCGCAATAGGAGACGCCCTTGCCGGTAAGCCTGTCTTCTCCCGGCACATTCAGCTTGCGCGGCCGGGCGCCGGTAGAGACGATCACCGCCTTGGCAGAATAAACTCCGGCGCTTGTCTTGACAGTCTTTAACCGCGGGTCTATTTCCAATGCTTCTTCCAAGCAGAACTGGACGGCTAACTGTCTGACCTGCTCCGTCATTCGGCTGATTAATTCTTCCGTCCTAATCCCGCCGACAAAACCAGGGAAATTTTCTATCTCCTCGCTCATTAATATCCTGCCGCCGACCACGGACTTCTCCAGCAGCAGCGTCTTTAGCCGGGCCCTTCCGGCATAAAGCGCTGCGGTCAGGCCAGCGGGCCCGGCGCCGATGATGATTAAGTCATGCATTATATAATTCCTCCGCCTGATATGAGCTGCGCGCTGTGGGCGCTGATAATACCGCCTGAAAACCCAGGCGCTCTCCGATGCCGCGGTAGTCGCTAAACTTGCCGGGCGCAATAAATTCCTTCACCGGGTAATGCCGTGCCGAAGGCGCTAAATACTGCCCCAGGGTCAAGATGCCGCAGCCACAGTCCCTTAAATCCCGCATCGCCGCAATCACCTCCGCAGGGGCCTCGCCCATGCCCAACATCAGCGACGACTTAACGGTTACTTGAGGCGCGCATTCTTTTATCTTCCTTAAAACGGCTAAAGAAAGCCGGTAATCCGCCTGCGGCCTGACCTCAGGATAAAGCCGCGGCACAGTCTCTAAGTTATGGCCTACCACATCGGGGCCGGCCTCCAAGACACTCAGCAGGCTGGAGGCCTTGCCCTGGAAATCCGGGATCAATAACTCTATTTTTATCCCTGCCTTGATCTTACGGATCAACTTAACCGTCTGCGCGAACACGGCAGCCCCGCCGTCAGCCAGGTCATCCCGCGTAACCGAGGTGATCACCACGTAATCCAGGCCCAGTGCCCTGACACAATCGCTGACCCGCTTTGGCTCGGCGCTGTCTTCTCCCGGGCCGGGAAACCAGTCTGCGGGCTTTTTTACATTACAGAAACGGCAGCTCCGGCTGCAGGTATCCCCGAGAATCAGAAAAGTAACCTTCCTTTGGCGGAAACACCCGTTGATATTTGGGCATCCCGCCTCCTGGCAAACGGTGTTTACGCCGGATTCCCTCAGCCGGCGCGCCAGCTCCTTAGCCCTTGTATCAACAAATTCCTGCCTGAGCCAAGAAGGAAGCTTAGCGGCCATTTTTAGGCAGGGTGATAAGTTTTTATAAAATTCTTCATCGAGCGGTCGTAAGTTTTCTCCGTTTCCGCGGTAAAGAAACAAGCGGGCAATTGCCGATTCCGGCGATGATAGAGAATGCACTCACAGCAGACCCCCTTGCGGGAACAGTGGTCATAACTACAGCTGCAGTTGGCAAGATTTGCTTTCCGATTCCGGCACTCGGCCATCTTTAACCCTCTCCCTTAACTTTTCCAGACTCCCGGAGATTTTCAATTTGTCCAGGAAGGACGCGTAATCAACGATCAATTTCCCCCTCAGGTGGTCGATCTCATGCTGCAGCACGCAGGCCAGCAGGCCCTCTGCCTCTATCGAGACTGGCCGGGCAAATTCATCCTCTGCCTGCACCAGGATTTTTCCCGCCCGCTTCACCCTGACGCAGATCCCGGGAATGCTCAGGCAGCCCTCCTCCATGGCTTGGCCCCCTTCCTTCCCGGTGATCTTCGGATTAACTAATTTATAGAGTCCGCTGCCGATATCCGCCACAATCAAGGCCAGGCCGATGCCTACCTGGGGCGCGGCTAACCCGATGCCGGCCTGCGCGTACATCAGCCTGCTCATTCCGCTTAATACGCCGCGGACGTCTTCAGTGACATGCCGGACTGCCCTGGCCTTTTTCCTCAAGGCCGGATCGCCGTAAAGCCTAATTTTTAATACGGTTTCGCTCATTGACTTTTACAATCTTTGGCCTTGGCAGTCCCGGTTCCTCCCCGGCGCAGAAAATATAAGTAAGGATGACCAGCTTATCCCCGACGCAGGCGCCTCTGGCCGCCGGGCCGTTCAGGCAAATCACGGCTGAGCCGGCCTTTGCTTTGATGGCGTATGTTTCCAAGCGGCGGCCGTTATTGATATTGAGCACTTCCACCTTTTCGTATTCCAGGATGTCTGCCGCCTGCATCAGCTTAGCGTCGATAGTGATGCTCCCTTCATAATGCAGGTTCGCTTCGGTTACCGTAGCCCGGTGTATTTTGGACTTTAAAATTGTCCTGAGCATTTTAACGGCCTCCTTTGGTAAGCAGGTAAGTCTGCCGCGCGATCATCAGTTCTTCGTTGGCCGGGATGACCAAGACCCGCGGGGGACGCCTGAGGTGCGAAAACAGGCCCCTGGTAATCCTGCGCCGAATACCCGCCTGATGCTCTCCGATGCCGGCAGTAAAGACTATCGCCTCGCAGCCACCCATTACCGCGATATAGGCGCCGATATATTTTTTTATCCGGTAGCAAAAAATCTCGATCGCCAGCCCTGCCCGCCGGCTGCCGCCCTTTGCCTTTTCCTCCAGCACGCGCATGTCGTTGCTGATGCCGGAGATGCCTTTTAAGCCGCTGGCCTTATTCAACAGGTTATCCGCGGCGTGGATATCGATTTTTTTCTTGCGCATGATATAACCTACCAGCGCCGGGTCGATATCCCCGCAGCGCGTGCCCATCACTAATCCCTCCAACGGGGTAAAGCCCATGCTCGTATCCACAGACCTGCCTCCTTTTACCGCGGTAATACTGCAGCCGTTACCCAGATGGCAGGTAATGATCCTTAAGGCTGCCAGCGGCCTCTTTAAAATCCGCGCCGCCTCCTGCGCGACATATTCGTGGCTGGTGCCGTGGAAGCCGTATTTCCTGATCCCGTATTTTTTATAATATTCGTATGGCAGGCCGTAGATATAGGCGTAACCGGGAAGGGAGTGGTGGAATGCGGTATCAAAAACCGCGGCCTGTTTCACCCCCGGCAATAATTTTTTGCAGGCCATAATCCCGGCGAGATTAGCCGGGTTATGCAGCGGGGCGATCGCCGAACAACACCTGATCTCTCTGATCACCGCGCTGTCAATCAATACCGGCTTCTGGAACCTTTCTACGCCGTGCACCACGCGGTGGCCTACCGCGGAAACGCAATTAATTTTTCCCAGGATCAGCTTCAGGCCCGCATAATGGTCGCGCACGCGGGAGCCCCTCTCTCCGATATGCTCGATAATACCTTTCTGTATCCTGCGCTCCCCGGGCATTTCAAAAAGCTCGTATTTGATGGAGGAGCTTCCGCTGTTGATCACTAATATTTTCATCACTCTGCCCTGATCGCCGTCACTGCGGCGCAATCTACCACATCTTCCGCCAGGCAGCCGCGCGATAAATCGCTTGCCGGCTTCTTCAAGCCCAGGAGCAAAGGACCGACTGCCCGGGCATTGGATAAGCGCTGCACCAGTTTATAGCCGATATTTCCGGCGTCCAAGTCAGGAAAGATGAGCACATTGGCCTTGCCTCCGACCGGACTATCCGGGTATTTTATCCGGGCCACCTCAGGCACGATCGCCGCGTCTACCTGCAGCTCGCCGTCAACCAGCAGGCCAGGCGACATCTCCTTGAGCAGGCCTATGGCCTCGGCGATCTTCTCAAGGGAGCGGCCCTTGGCCGAGCCTTTGGTGGAATAACTTAGCAGCGCGATCCGGGGGGTAAGGCCTAAAACCTTGGCTGTCAGCTCCGCAGCGGAGAGGGCAATACAGGCTAACTGCCGGGAATTTGGCTCAGGGATGATGCCGCAGTCGGCAAACACGAAGGTCCCTTCGTCGCCATACAGACAGTCAGGCACTACCATAATAAAACAGCTGGAAACTATAGTGATATGCTCGTCAACGCCTAAGCAGCGGATGGAGGCGCGGGCCATATCCGGGGTGGTGTGGGCGGCGCCGGCAACCAGGCCGTCGACTTTGCCCTCGCGGGTCATCATCGCGGCGTAATAAAGGGTGCCTGCAAAGAGTTTTCTTACTTCCTCCAGCTCCATATCCCTGGCCTTATGTATTTCATAAAATTCCTCGATATACCTTTCTTTCTCCTCAGGGTCAATCATCTCCCTGGTCAAAAGCAGCGGCCTGGCAATGCCTTCTTCTTTCAAGATGCGCGCTGCCTCCACCACCCTCTCGTCGTAATATTCGGGAAGGACGATGGTCTTTTGCCTGCCTTTAGCCTTCCGGCGGATCTTCTCTATCGTATTCATCATCAAATCCCTCGTCCCGCCGCTTAAGTTAACTCCAGGCGTGATCCCGCCTAGAGTTTTAACTATAGGCGGGACAAAATGTTATCTAAGTCAACTGTCTCTTTGATTAATTTAATCACCGTATTAATCTTCACGGTATCCCGCGGACGGATCTTCACCGTCAGGTCATGGATGCAGGTAGCCACATCATAAGTATTGGATTTAGCCAGGAGGACCGGGATCTGCGCATTAGCTAACAGGTTCATCACCGAGTCATCCGGAGTAATCCCGCCGGATAAAACGATCCCCGAAACCTTCAGTCTTTTATCGTCCCCTTCCCGGAAACAACCCAAAGCGGTCATTACCATATCCTCGCGGTCGCCCGGGGTGATCATTAAGGTATCGTCGGCAATATATTTTATGGCGTCGCACGGCTCCATCGCGCCCACGATTACCTGCGAAATCGGACGCTCCAGGTATTCCTTGCCGCAGAGGAGCGTAAAATCCGTCTCCTCCAGGATCTGCTCGATAGTAGGCCAGGAAAGCATGGGGTTATAGGGAACCACTCCCAGGACATCAATCCTTTTCCTTTCCAGGCCCCGGCGGACCAGCCGGTTTATTTTTTCGAATTTTTCCGGCAGGACCTTGTTGATGATCACGCCTAAGACCTTCACGCCCTCCAGCTCAAAAAGCGCCTTGTTCAGGATGATCTCATCGATGGGGCGGCCGATGCCGCCGGAAGAAATAATGATTACTTTTGAACCGACGAGCTTCGCCACCGTGGCGTTGGAATGGTCAAAGACGCTGCCCACTCCGGCGTGCCCCGTCCCCTCGATAATCACCAGGTCGTGGCCGCGAGAAACCCGCCGGAAAGAATCTTTGATCTGCCGGGTAATGGATTCCTGGTCGGGGCGGGCGATATAGCGTTCGGTAAAGCCCTTCTCTACCGCGATTGGGCTCATATCTTTCAAGCCGCACTTTATCCCGCAGACCTCCTCGATCAGCAGGGAATCCTCGTCAATCTTCAGCCCCTCTTCTTCCAGGTAACGTTGGCCGATCGGCTTGATAAAGGCGACTTTTTTAAACCTGCCCTGAAAATTACGGACCAGGCCCAGGGAAACGGTAGTCTTGCCGTCATTCTGCTTGGTCGCAGCGATAAAAATTTTCTTCACCTCAGACACTCTTCTATCTTTGCCTTTAATTCCGCCTTGCTTAAGGCGCCGGTCACCTGATTCGTCACCTTGCCGTTTTTAAAAAATATCAACGTCGGGATGGACATCACTCCGTAATGCGTGGCGGTCCTGGAATTTCCGTCAACGTCAAACTTGGCAATTTTGATCTTTTTGTCGTATTCCCCGGCCAATTCTTCCAAAAACGGGGCGATCCTCTTGCAGGGGGCGCACCACTGGGCCCAGAAATCCACCAGGACCGGCAGACCGGATTCCAGAACTTCCTTTTTAAAGTTAGCGTCCGATAAATGCAATATCTCCATTCTTCCTCTCCGATTATGGCGCCATAATGCTTAGTCAATTAAATAAGGGTTTGATTTTTGTGCAATACAACTCTTATTTAAGTTACAATGCAGTATAAGGGTAAATTTTCCGGCAGGCGATGGTATAAATTATCACAAATAGCCGGCATTTGCAAGGATATTTTACTGCGGCTGATTTAAAGGCGGGTGGCGCCGGGAAAATTCTGGAAGACAAAATGGTAGAGCCGTTCCTTATCCGCGTCGCGCAGGCGGATAAATCGGCAGCCATAGACATGCTTGGCGTTTACCAGCGCGTGCCAGACCACGCAAACCTCGATATTAAAGACCAGGTCAGTGCCGAAGCGGATGATCAACGCGCAGCAGCCAGGGCATAACTCCCTGTCTAACCAGATCTGAAAACCCCGGAAATTCATATCCTTGATGGCGCAGGAGACAAAATCATCCTGGCCTTGCCATTTAGCCGATGCCTCGCAGCCTAACTGCCAGCGCGGCAGCTGCCGGCGCTCGATTTTTTCCTGGCTGATCGGCGGCCTTTTCCTTCGTCTGAAAAACCCCTTGAGCCACATCAACCTATGCCTCCTTTTGAACAATAGAGCAATAGAAAATAGCACGCAAAAGTGCTGTCCAGCCGTATGCCGCAATGATCGCGATGAAGGGCATCATCGGGATGCGCAGCCTTTCGCAAACCAGCCACATCACGTTGATAATCGAGGCGCTGATGAAATACAAAATAACCACCAGCATTGACTGATAATAGAGATTGCCACGCATGCGGACGATGCCGGCAAGCAAACCGATCACCCAAAAGACCATCCAGGGATAACCAAAGGTTTTTCCCGCTGCGGTGAGCGCCTGAGAGCCAAGATATTTCAGGGAACCCGGCCTGGTCATCAGGGACAAAAAGCAGCGCACAGTGACGTTCGCGTAATAAGGGGCCGGCGCCATTCCTTGCGTATAAGGGTCATGGTTACGGGAGTAACTATGCAGCAGACCGATAGGCTCCCCCGCAAGCAGGTTCGACTGGATGATACTGCTGAAGGCGACATCACCAGTGCGCAGATAATTCCTTGCCTGCCATAGCCCTAAAGGCCCGTAAACCAGGGTGAAAAAAATCAAGGCATGGATCAAGCCCCGGCTTAATTTTTCCTGTTTGCGCAGATTCGCGTAAACAATAAAGGCGGCCATTACGCCGCCCAGATAATAGGCCGCCGGCCTGACATACGCGCTGGCCGCCAGGGTCAGGGCCGATAAAATTATAAATTTAATCCTCCCCTCTTTTAAGTAAAAGGTGAACCCTAGCAGGAATAAGGCGATTAGAAACAAAAAGAGCGCTTCGGTAAGAATCATCAAGGAGAAAATCGTAATCGGAAGGTCGAACAGGACAATTACCGCGCTCAACAGCCCTAACTTAGGGTCAATGGCGATCGCTGCCCTGTAAGTAAACAGGGCGGCAAGGACCGTCAAGAAGACCTGTAAGAAGATGATCCCGCCCAGCGGGAGCTTCAGCAGATAATGGAAGACCGCCAGGAAAAGCGGATACCCCGGCGTTCTCCAGGTATCATATTTCAGGACACCGTCAGCTCCCGACCCGATAAACGAGCCTGTCCGGGCCAGCATTTCAGCCGGTTTTAGATAACTGGGCGAATCGTTTTCCATCCTGAGCTGCGGGGCATAAAACGCAGCATAGGCAAAAATACCCAGCTTGATGCTTAGGGCAGCGATAATCAGCGCAAAAAAATACCTTTTCCTTTTTAAGCCCATTTCACTTCGGGTTCGACGACTTTTAACTGAAATAAAAAAATGCTTTGCTGCTATTTTTTACCTCGGTCATGGGGACAAATAACAGTTGTAACATTAGAGGCGGTGTTACCGGCTTTATCCTTTGTAGTTACCGAAACGTTGTAGTATCTGCCGTCTTTATCATTTCCATCTCTCCATGCCTCAAGTTTAACAATCGTGTTAAAATCCGAAATCGGCGGTTCTATGGTTTTATACTCATCATCTACCTTAAAAGTAGATAGCAAAATACCCGATAAGCTGTCTTTCGCCTCTCCGCCAATGGTAACATCTGCCGTTTTGTGATTTGGCGGCCAAAGTAAATTAGGATTTGCGGTGATATTGACTTGAGGCGGAGTTTTGTCAAGATTGACAACTACATACGCAGAGGCGCTGTTGCCAGCCGCATCTATTGCTTGTCCGCCTATATGTTGACCCGCTCCTTCTTGGGTTACATTAACAGGCTCATTGACACTCACTACTCCCGAAAGGCTATCCTCGGCTGTAAAGCTGACTATAACATCAGAATTATTCCAGCCGCTGGCATTTGCCTGGGGCGCGCTTTGAGCTGAAATAATCGGAGGAGTCTTATCTATTTTGACTGTAAAAGATTTTGGACTCTCGGTATTACCAGCATTATCCACTGCATAACAATTAAGAGTAGTTGTTCCTTCGGAAGGAATAGTAATCGAAGCGGATGCCCCGGAAACTGTTCTTTCTTCGAATGTAACTCCGGTTAACGCATAATGAATTTCTTTTACTCCTGTGCCATCCTCGTTATCAGCGGCCGTTAAATTGATAGTTACGTCTGCGCTATTCCAGCCGGCGGGATTGGGTAATGGAGATGGCAAAATCTCAGTTACAGGCGCTACAGTATCTATCACTAGGGATACGATATTTACCGTGCCGTTAGTACGGGTAATCTCAGGCACTGACGGGAAATATACCGCAGCAAAGTTGATTACCTCGCTCTTATCCTGGGCATAGCTGTTCACATTTACGCTGAACGTTACCGAACCCTTTTGTTTTGATGGAAGCTCACCGATAAACCAGGTAATGGCGCGGGTAGCCGGATCGTATTTGCCGCCGTTATTAACTACTAAGGTTGCGTCGTCTAAATTCGCAAGCAAACGGTCGGTAATATAGACTCCGTAGGCATTCCCCTCGCCCTCATTTTCGTAGTTGATAGTGTAACTAAGCTTATCCCCGGGCTTGACATTTCCTTCAGGAGAAACCAGAAGCTCATTAGGATCGTGGCCGGCAAGCGAGCTGCTTATTTGGCTGTTAAACGTAAGCCTTCTTTCCTCCAGAAATATTTCCCATGCCCTTTCTATGGTTTCTGCCGGCTTCCCGCCCCGCCTTAACACCTCAGTTATGCTGGCTCTGATAACAGCTTCTAACTCCTTATCACTATAAAACTTCATCCCGTCTATGGTCCTGATTATTCCCTGGCGTATTTGCCGTTGAGACTCATTTATCCTAAATAACCTTCGCAGACGCTGGCCAAGCCGAGACAAATTATTGCTTATCAGTCTATCTATAATACGCGGGAGAAAATATCTAAGACCATGATAACCAATAGTTTTCTGCTGGGAATAATTTTCGTAGTTGGTTCTATCTATATATCCATTGTCATAGAGCCAAGTTAAAAAATCTCTTTCTTCTCTGATGCTCCGTATAATTTCAGCACCTTCTCTGGTCGTTGCGATAATTCTCTGAGCCGTATCAACGGCCCTTTCGGTTATCTGTCTTGCATTATTTTGCGCATCCCATTCTCCTTCCACAACTGTCGGTGAGAATGACCCGAGCGAAAAATCAGTTGTAACAGCCAACGGAGTTTCAACAACGTCAAAGGATGGCTGTACCGGCTCTGCGCTCTCACGAACATTAATGCTCATTATTGTCTCAACTTCTTCTGCCTGATTGCTTGTCTTTATTTTCACTAAAGCCGATTCCTGCGTATCTCCAGCGACTTCATAATCTATACCGGCTGTTGGGTCAAGCGGCGGAGGCGTCTCTTCGTCTTTAGGTATATAGACAATGTTGCCAAAGGTGGAATTAATGGGGATACCCCACAAGACGGCTCCAGCGACCCTCTTATATACTATTGCTTTTGCTGACAGCTCTGGAATTTGGAAAACCACCTGATGCGCATCTTCCGAATAGTCTGCTCCGGCTGTGCTATCATGAAAACTTACGGCAAAGGGAAGTTTATCAATAAGTTTCACATTTTCCGCGGCCTTTAAACCGTCATTTCTCAGTTCAATAATATAATCAAACGTCTGGCCGCTGCTTAACCTGCTTGGGGCCCAAGTATCAATCTTTAAATCAGGCGCGGGCGTAAGGCCAAGGTCAAGCCTTTCTATTGTCCCGGATAAAATCTTGGGCGATTTATTTTCATCTAAAAAGGCAGAGAGTTTGCCTGAAAGCGGATTCTCAAATAAACCTTGAAATTCTAAAATAGCGCCTGCGTCAAGCTGATTATGGCTGTAACCTTTTCCCTGCTCAAAAGCTGTATTATAGGAAATTATGGAAAATCCTTTGCCTGTGTATTCATTATCAGAAGTAAGACGCAGGTGAGTAAGAATCGCGCTTAAGGGCCCTGTGTATGAGCCATAGGCATTTCCTTCAAAATCTCCCTGATACAGATAGATTTGCGATGTGAAGCTATAAGAAGATTGTGAGGAGATAGTCCCGCCTAAAGCAAGCGCCGCAGAAATGCTATCTGTGTTCAGGCGGTTTAATTTCCAAGCAGCCTCGAATTTGTCAAATGTTCCGCTTCCAGGCGTTGATTCTGAGAGCGCCCCTTCGCAGGTTCCACTAATAAGAAGCCCCGAAATACTTCCTTTCAAATAGAGCTTGTCTCCTTGTGAATCAGGATAAACTACTCCCTGCAAATTCCCTCCGTAGGAAGCTCCTTCAAGAGTAGTTTGAAATTCTGCTTCTATAAACCCCTTACCAGAAAAAGGGCCACTGGTAACTGCAGTAAGGTCTAATCTGCTAAAGTCTACTGTGCCGGTTAAATCACCGGTTATCTGGACATTGCTTAGGTTAAGTTTTTGCGTAGTCAATGTCTCTTGAGAAACATTTGCAGTTGAGGATTTTTCTAATAGATTAAAGGTGGTAACGGGTGTATCTAAAGAAATGGGTTGGAATACTATCGTGCCATCCTCGCCCTTTTGGTAGCCGATTCCACCCTTTGCCTCAACTGCGCCTGTTAACGTAGAGGCCTTGTAGTAAACTGCAATCCTTCCGCCGCCTGCTCCACCGCCGCCTCCGGCTGCATTTCCCCCGTTAGAAAGTATTGAACCTGAACCGGCCAATTTCTGGGCGATAATGTAGACACTGCCGCCGCTTCCGCCGCCGCCTGAGAAGATCTCGCCCAAAAAGCTGCGTGATTGCCCATCTACACCATTAGCTGTAATCTTCCCGTTAAGGGTGAGAGTATTATAAATCACAAGACTAATTGCTCCACCGCCAGAGCCTGCAAGACCAGATTTAAGCTGACCTCCGCCGCTCCCCAAATTAGTTGGGGCGGATGCTGCGCCATAAACAACCCCGCCTCTGGCTGTCCAGCCGCCTGCGATTGCCCCATCCCCGCCTTTTCCTCCATAACCAGCTCCGCCGCCGTTACGTCCGTGCACATTACTCTCAGCTGCCCCTGGACCCTGCTGCGCCGGGTAGCCTTTTGTATCGGTAGATATTGAAGAGGTAGAATCAATAGCAAGGTTATCAAGGCTTAAGTCTACCTTTCCTTGAGGCAAATGGGTAAGGACAGAATTATTGTTTAAGCTAAGGTTTGTGAGACTAAAAGTTTCTTCGCCTGAGAGGGTTAAAGTAGAGTTATTTAGGGTTAACGAGGCGATACTTAGACTTTGAGCGCCGGTAACGCTAAAAGAAGAGTTAATAATGACAGAGGCATTGTTAATAATAACATTAGAGGTATCTTTGCTTGAGCCGCTTAAATTAAAAGAGCCATTGGTTAAAAGAAATTCTTGAGCAGTAAGGCTGACATTTCCTTCTGTGGTTACTTGGGAATTATTAAGAATTACTTTATTGAAATTGAAAGGCGAGTCGTTTTCCTGAAACCTAAAAGAATGTCCTGTGTAAAAAATATTATTCAGGGTGTCTGTAAAACATACGGTCCCATCCTCGCCGCTCTGTAA
>Ga0156240_127_pt1 | contig 23400 bp, 28 predicted proteins | sample RifCSPlowO2_12_FD_107887 | JGI IMG/M metagenome (GOLD analysis project Ga0156240, IMG submission 107887) | Omnitrophica WOR_2 bacterium RIFCSPLOWO2_12_FULL_51_8
GGCTTCATCGGCAAAGCGCACGTGCAGGCTGTTACGGTCGGCCTCGGAATAAACTGCCACCGTGCGGATGCCTAATTCGCGGCAGGCGCGGATAATACGCAGGGCGATTTCGCCCCGGTTGGCAATCAGTATTTTAGAAAACATCTATTGAGGAGTAAACCGTAATCAGACGGGTTCAATCAGAAACAACGGCTGTCCGAACTCCACGGGTTCGGCATTATCCACCAGGATTTCGGAAACCTTGCCTTTGATTTCCGACTTAATTTCGTTCATCAACTTCATCGCTTCAATAATGCAGATTACCTGCCCCGGCTCGATAGTTTGCCCTGCCTCAACATAAGGCGGCGCTTCCGGAGAAGGCGCGCGGTAGAAAGTGCCGACCATCGGCGCGCGGATTTCCACGGTCTTTTCCGTTGTAAATTGGGCGGCTTCTGCCGAATCCTTTGGGCCGAGGTTTTCCGCTGCCTGTCTCGGGCCTTCCGCGGTTACGGGGGCTGAAATTACTTCTGTGCCGGAGGAAGTCTTTTTCAACCGGATACGCATATCGTCTTTCTCGATCTCCAGCTCAACCAATCCGTTTTCGTTCATCAAATTAATCATTTCCTTGATCTCTTTGATATTCACCCCGCCCTTCCTTTCACATTACCCTTTCCACATATTCGCCGCTACGGGTATCTACCTTGATGGTATCACCGCTGTTTATAAAAAGCGGCACCTGTACCGTGGCCCCGGTCTCAATCTGAGCGGCCTTGGTGCCGCTTTTGGCGGTATCGCCTTTTATCCCGGGCTCGGTGTGGGCGACCTTGAATTCTATGGAATTGGGAAGGTTGACGTTCAAGGTATCGCCTTTATAAAAATACCCGCTGACTTCCAGATTGTCTTTGAGAAATTTGGCTTTCTCGCCCAACGTATCTACGGGGATAGCGATTTCCTCAAAATTGTCCTGGTCCATAAAATAGTAGATCTGGGCCGATGAGTAGAGATACTGGAGTTTGCGCTCTTCGACGAATGCCTCCTCGATTTTTTCATCGCCGCGGAAGGTTTTTTCCTGGATGTAAGAAGACTTCAAATTCCTCAGCTTTGCCCGCACGAAGGCAGCGCCCTTGCCGGGTTTGACATGCTGGGTTTCTACTACTATATAGACAGCCCCGTCTACCAGTATGGTCACCCCCGATTTGATTTCATTTATGGACAGCGCCACTTAGGACCTCCATGCCTGCCTTTGTCACCAAGACCATATCTTCGATCCGGATGCCGAATTTGCCCGGAAGGTAAATCGCCGGCTCAATCGTGATAACCATTCCCGCCGTTAAGGGGCTTGTATTCTTCGCTGTGATGTGCGGTTCTTCATGCACTTCCAGGCCGACTCCGTGGCCTAAGCTGTGCCCGAAAAATTTCCCGTAGCCTTTCTGGAAGATATGCTGGCGGCCGGCGGCATCAACCGTACTGATATTCTTAGCCGGGCCGATTTCCTGCAGGGCCTTTCTTTGCGCCTCTAAGACTATGTCGTAAATAATCTTAACAAGACCTTTAATTTTACCGGAAAAGAACATCCTTGTCAAGTCGGATTTATAGCCCAGGTAATCAACGCCGATATCGATCATTACCGGCTCATCCTTCCGGATCACCCTCCTGCCTGGCATATGGTGCGGCAGGCTGGAATTCGGCCCGCTGGCAACAATGATCTCAAAAGCAGAGCCGCTGGCGCCGTGGTAGCGGATGAACCGCTCCAGCTCTCCCGCTATCTCGAGTTCTTTCTTGCCCGGCCGGATTGATTTTTGCGCGAATTCCAGCGCGGCGGAGGTTACCGCGATTGCCCGCCTGATCTTACGGATCTCTTCCGGAGATTTAACTTCTCTTAAGCCCTCGACCAGGCCATGGGCCGGCGCCAGGCGCGCCTTCCTGCCTAACTCGTCCTGAATCTTTTTGTATTCCGCGAAGGGCAGGAGCCTTCCTTCAAAACCTATCCGCTTTAGCTCCAATTCAAGGCACTCCCGCGCAATCAGGGAAAAGGCCGAGCCGTTGGTCTTTATCAGCCTGAAGTTCCTGCCAAGCGCGTTTTTTGCCTCTTCGATATAACGCGAGTCGGTGAAATAAACAGATTTATTCCTGGAAATTAAAAGGTACGCCTCGCGGGCCAGGGTGCGGGTCAGGTAGGAGATATTGGCGCCGGATGAAACGAGCAGGCCGTCTAGGCCCTGCTGCGCGATCTTCTGCAGGATATTTTTTATCGCTCTCCCCATGGATTAAGCGATGAGGTCGATCAACGCCCCAAGGCCCAAGGTGTAACTTTTGGCGCCAAAGCCCAGCACCGCGCCTTTAGCCACCGGGCTGACCAGGGATTCCCGGCGGAATTCCTCCCGGGAGTAGATATTGGAAAGATGGACCTCGACGGTTACCAGCCCTGACGCAGCAATGGCATCCCTGATGGCGACGCTGGTGTGGGTATAGCCGGCTGGGTTGATCAGGAGGCCGGCAAATCTGGATTTAGCCCCGCCGATCAAATCCACGATTTCGCCTTCATGGTTGGACTGCGCGATCTTGAGTGTGATTTTTCTTTTCCGGGCGGTTTTCCGCAATGCGGCATTAATCTCTTTCAGGGTAATCCGGCCATAAACAGCGGGTTCCCTCCGGCCCAATAATTCCAGGTTCGGGCCGTGGATAACTAATATCCTTTTCATTGGATTTCTGCTTCGTCAATGAGCATCACCGGGATGCCGTCTCTGACCGGATATTTCCTGCCGCACTTTTTACAGGCGATTTTCTCCTCTTTTTCTTCCACATCGCCCTTGCAGGCAGGGCAGGCTAAAATCTCCAGTAGTTCCTGTTCGATCATGATTCAACGCCCTTCTGCTTAGAAATGTAGAGCATCCGTAATTCATAAAGCATGTTTTCCAGGAAACTCGACTCTTCAGGCTTAAGATTGCCTTTGGTTTTTTCTTTCAGCACCCCCAGGGTATCAATCAGGAATTTAGCTTGAGGCAAGTTGGTTTCGTTCTTGTTTGTCGCCGGATTCGGGACATGGCCTAAGGCAATCGAGGCCTGCAGGGAAAGCGTGGTGATGAAGAAGGTGAAATCCGGCTCCGGCGGGGCAAACCCGCCTTCTTTCTTTAGCGCGGCCTTTTCCTTCTCTGCCGCTTCCTTCCAGCTTTGGTCTATATTCTTATTGGTCTCGTCCATCAAAATATGATTATCCCCGCGTATCCGACGACACTAGAGTTATCGCCGGTGACGTCTCCGGAGGTCTGGTATTTGATCAAGGACGCGCCCTTGGCGCCTAATTTTTTGGCCGCCGACAGCATCACGATCACCGGCGCCCAGCCGCACATCGATATTTTTAGACGGTAAATTTTTTCTATCAGTTTTTCTTCATTCAATTCCAGTATCGCATGGATCGCTTCCTTATCCTTATTTTTGGCGGTGTTCTGCGGCTCGTAGTGGGTCATATCCGAGCTGGCTAAAAGCATAACCTCGCCGGTTAAATGATTATCCTGGATAACCCTGGCGATTTCCCTGCCGATTTCTTTCAGGGATTCGATTTCATCGGACAAAAAAGCGATTGGCACGATCTGCAGATCCGGTTTAAAATATTGCAGGAATGGCAGTTCTACTTCTAAGGAGTGCTCGTGGGCATGGGCCACGGAGTTTTCTTCAAGGTATTTGGAATTAGCGAGTATCTTTTTTGCCAGCGCGGAGTCGATGGTTACTTCGCCTAAAGGGGTTTTCCAGCTTCCCTCGGTCACGATACTGAAAGGCGAGCCGAATCCGGTATGATTCGGGCCAAGCAGGATGACCTTTTCTCTCATCTTAATCCGGGAGACCGTTTCTCCGGCGACCCTGCCGGAATATTGATAGCCCGCATGCGGCAGCATGCAGGCCAGGGCGTCTTTTTTCTGGGCGCCCTGGTCAATCAGGGACTCTATTTGCCTCTTTAGCCCTTCTGCCGTGGGCAGATAAAATTGGCCCGCGACCCGCGCCTCCCTGATCTTAGATTCCGCCATAAAAGATGCCCTCCAGCAAGGTTTTGCCTTTACGTATTTCCTCTGCAGTGGCCGGATGATGCGCCTCGACCACCCGCAATGTTTCCTTTTTTAAATAAGGAAGCAAACGGCGAAAGTCGTATTCTCCGCTGCCCGGCGCCTGATGGTCAGTGCAGCCGGTAATGTCATGCAGATGTGCGCCCAGCATATTTTCTCCGTAACGTTCCAGGTATTCCCGGTGCAGGTTAAAGCCTAAGTTTTCCATCAGTTGGGCGTGGCCGGTATCGTGCCAGTAAAATATATTAGAGCCTTTAAATTTGCCTAAGATAATGCCGACTTCTTCCAGCGATGGTATTTCGCGGTAGTAGAAACGCGTTTCTATGCCTAAAAGGACGCCTTTCCTGCCGGCGTAGCGCGCTAATTCCTCCAAACTCGCCAGGGAACTTTCCAGGTATGGCTTAATCAGGCGCGCCCTTTCTTCTATCGCCGAATTTTTAATTCCCTTATAGATTTCGCCATCCTTCCTGCCCTGGTTAAAGAGATCGATTAGCGCTCGGGTTTTATCTGGACAATCGACCCTCCCGCAGTGCAGCACCACTGCCCTGGCGGCAAAGCGGCCGGCAGTATCAATGCTTCTTTTGGAGTATTTTAGCGCCAGGCTTCTCTCCGCATGATCCGGGGCGGCCAGCGAATAGCAGTCTGGCAAGGCGAGTTCCCGTTTGATCTCATCCGGCGCGGGGCAGAAATTATGGACGCTGATAACTCTGAGGCCGGTTTCCTTGAGCCCCCGCTCGATATCTTCGAGCATCCCGCCGCTTAAATTAAAGCTTAACTCGATTTGCTCAAAGCCCAATTCCCTTATTTCAAGAAGCAGCCTTTTTCCATTATCGCAGCGGAAGGCGTTCCAGGAGGTTGAAAGCGCCAGACTCATCTCTTCTATCTTCTGGTTTTGGCGCGTTTTCTTTTGCGCTCGCTGGGCTTTTCGTAATGCTTCCTGTCGCGGACTTCCTTTAAAATTCCTTCCTGCTCTATTTTTTTCTTAAAACGGCGCAGCGCTGACTCAAAGGATTCGTCTTTCTTTACTTCAACTTCCGACAAGTTAATCATCCCCTTTCAATTAGGGTTGCATTTGCACAGATTGGCGCAGATGCCTGTGAAATTATACCTCTATTTAATTGAGCAGTGTGTATAATTTAACTTTCGTCTATCGTCTTAAACGGTTTCGGTTTCGGCTATGTATCGTAAATCGTTTTCGGTTTCGTGTGTCGTCTTCTTAAACGAAAACCCTTTTATACGGTTTACGATACACGATACGTAGCCGCAGCCGCTAACCGATAAACGAAACCCGATTATGCACACCTCTCATTTAGTTTATGAAGCACTATATCATCGAATATTTAAGGTGTCAATTATTTTATCGCGGGCGATCTTCTATTCGATTTCGAAGGAAATAGTGACGCTGAAGGAGAGCTGGGGATAGTCTAAATCTTTGGGGAATTCAGGGAAAGGCGCGGCATCCTTGATGCTCTTTACGGCGATTTCCCTCAAGGTAGCGCTGGCAGAGGATCCCTCGTCAACGATCCGGATATCGCCGGCGCGGCCGTAGTTGGTAACTAAAAAAGACAGGTTTACTATGCCCGTATTTGTCCCGGAGTAATTCTGATAGAGGGCCCTCCTGATTTTTTCCCGGACCATCTGCGAATGGCTGATATACGAGAGGCTGTTTAGTTTCTCTGGGTTAGGGTTGGGGATGCTAAGCTGGATTTTTTTCTTGATCGCGATGACATCGGGCTTAACCAGGGCCGGCCTTTTGAATAAGGGAGCCGGCAGGATTCTCTGTGGATTTGCCTCAAAGATTCCGGCCCTTTCTTTTGCCGCCGAAATATCAGTTTTGTCTAAGGTGATTTTTGCGGCCAGGTTCAGGAATGGCTCATCTCTTCTGGCCGCAGGCAGATTATTCCTCAACTGTCTTTCCGATGACGGTTTTGTCTTGACGTAGCTTATTTTTACTTCCTGTCCTTTCTTTGGCTTGGGCAGGATTGAAAAGTCGGGGTTCTGCAGGAGGATTGCCCCATGCGCGATGATTGACACCAGCAGTGCGATGCGGAAGATATTATCAGAAAACATATCTTTTATAAATTAACATAAAGAGTCATAATTGACAAGCATTTTAAAGATTTGCTCCAAGAACCTGCCTCTCACTCTAAGCGAAAAGCAATGGTTATCTCCATGGTGAGTTTAGTGCGGTTGATCTGCGCGGGAATCGGGTTAAATGGAGATGCCCTTTTTACAGTGGCAATCGCCTCATCGTCAAGCGTAAACGAACCCGAGGAATAGATTATGCTTATCCCCTTGGCTGTTCCGTCCGCCAACACGGTAAAGACAAGACGGCTAGCCCCCTCTATCCCCCTCTTTTCAGCCCAGGCGGGATATTTCTTTTGTTCCTGTATTTTTCGCTTTACCATATCCTGATAACGTAACGCCGCTTCTTCTTGGGGGCCTAAAAGTTCGATTGGCTTATCAGGAGTAATCTCTTGAGAAAGTAATTTTTCTATCGTCTTGGTTTCGGGCCGCGATTTTTCATCCGGAACCGCCTGCTGTTCTTGCTGAACCGCTGGCTTAGCGGGTAGAGGCTCAATTTTCTTTACCTTTAACTCTTCGCCCAGATGTTTTATGTCAGGGATCAATTCTGTTTTATCAATCATAATCCGCACCGCGGTATTTTTATCCACGGTTTCCTCCGGAATCCGCCGCGGGGCCAATGATATCCCTAAAGCAAGCGAGTGCCCAAGCAGTGAAATTATAAACGCTGCTTGTGTAACCTGCTCGTCAACTATCATTTTCTGGCTTTGTGGCGATAATAAGGTTATCGATCCCCGCCTGTTTAGCAATATCCATCACTTTTACCGCAAGCCCCAGGTTGATTTTCTCATCCGCTTTCAGGATTGCTTTTTTAAGGTTGCCCTGATTATCCTTAAGCCGTTCTTCAAGCGCCGCGGAAAGACCATCAAGCGCAATCTCCCCTTGATTTAGATAAATTTTGCCTTCCCTGGTGATAAGAATTGTGACCGGCTGATCTTCGTGCGTCTGAGCTGCCTTAGCCTGCGGCAGGATTAAGCTAATCCCCAGCTGAGAAGAAATATGGTAGCTGAGCATGAAAAATAGAAGCAGGTTAAAAACTATGTCGATTAGGGGGGCAATATTTAATTCGACCTTTATGCTATTTCGCTTTATTTCCATATTGCCTTTCTCATTCTATGCTATGGCTGGCGCATCTTCGAGCGCCTCGGCGATAATGTCCTTGATATTCTCCAGCATATTATTTATCTTTATTTCAAAATAATGGTGGAATGCCATCGTGGGTATTGCCACAAAAAGCCCAAAGGCGGTCGTGATCAATGCCTCCCATACGCCGCCTGCCAAGGCCGCCACATTGGCGCTCCCCTGCAAGTGCTGTATCTTCATAAAACAATTGATCATCCCGGTTACGGTGCCGGTGAGGCCGAGCAGAGGCGCTATGTTTGCGATAATTGCCAGGAAGCCGACATTCTTCTCGGCAGCGCGGATAAGCCTTGTGGCAGATTTAGCCAAAAGGCGCTCTTTATCTTCTTTAGCTTTAGCGCGGATACGAATAGCAATGCCTAAGATGTGCGCGATGTAACCGGGAGTTGCCTCGCAAAGCTGAAGCGCTTCCTCGTATTTTTGCTGTTTTAAAAGGTTCCTGATACGCGCATCGATATTTGTTACTTTGGGACGGCTGCGGTAGAAATAATACAGCCTATCCATAATCAGCGCCGCTGAAGCAATAGAACAAAGAAGGATCGGCCACATCAACGCCCCGCCTTTTAAAAACCATTGCCACATATTAACCTCTCTTTTTTTTAAAATCTCCCCTTTATCCCCCAGTGCAGGAAACGTCTCTTGGTATTAAAACCATTCACTTCCTGATAAACTTCACTAAATAAATTTTCAATTCTCGAATATAATTCGAAATTTTTATTCGGGTGAAAGGAAATGGCGAAATTACAAAGCGTATAATCTTTCAGCCTATTATTGGCATTGCCCGCGAAATTATCGTATATTTTTATATTACGCGCCGCGTCAAACGCAAGGTTCAGTTTATCAAAGGGCGAATAGTTGATCGTGACGATATGTTTATTATTTGGGCGGCGGATAAGGTGTAATTGCGCAGTTAGATCCATCGCATTAACATAGGCAAAAGTGTACGTTGTGAATAGTTTATCAATCGGCCTCCATAAAAGCGACGCCTCTATCCCTTCGGTTTTAGCGCTTCCTCTATTGACGTACATGCCAAAGGGCCACCAAAGTAATTTTGGATTCGGCTTATTCGAATCAAACTCGATCATTTCTCTAAAGCGGTTATAAAAAAAAGTTGCGCCTATTGATAGGCGATTCTTAAAAAGCTGCTGCTCAAGGCCAAGATCGTACCCCCAGGATTTCTCCGCCTTAAGTTCGCTCTCTCCGTAATTAGAAAAAAGCTGATAAAGCGAGGGCGACTTAAAGCCGGTCCCATAACTGCCCTTAAAACGGGTGCCTGTGCCAAACAAATAGGAAAGAGTGCCTCTGCCGGTAGTCTGTGTTCCGAAACGCGAATGCCGGTCAACGCGCACTGCCATGGTATTGAACAGCTTATCATCAAGGCTGAATCTGTTCTCTATGAAATAACCCTCCCGATTTGCATTTACGCGGTTTAAATCCCCATAATTACTGCGCTCCATTCCCGCCTCATAAGTATATTGAAAGCCTGGGATGATTACCTCGCCGATATTCTGCGGCAGGGAAAAAATTCTGCCCGCATTAATTCTATGCTGCCAGTTTACTTCCTGTCCCCACGCCTTAAAAGTATCCCAGTATGAATCGGAGTTATCGGTATATTTACGCGCGTTGCGCAGCCAGCTATAATCCAGATTATGGCTCCAGCGATCATTAAGGCGCTGCTCTCCAAAGATGGTGATTAGGCTATTTTCATATTTATTCCAGAAATCAACATCATCAGCATAGGCGCCATCGTCAAGATCCATTTTTGAGCGTATATACGAAGACTTTATGCCAAATTCAAGATTCTCGTCAGGCCGGTAGCTGAATTTTCCCCCGAAATTATTGTTTTGGTAAGAGTCGTTTTCCGCCCCATCGCGCGCCTTAGAAAAACCGCGGCTATCCTGGCGTGAGCCTTCTGCAGAATAATAAAACTTGCCGATGGAACCCGCGATGCCAAGACCTTCAGTAAATGTCCTCTTTGATGCCCCCTCAAAATAAAAATTAAATTTTGGTTTTCCTTTGCCGCTGCGGGTGATAATATTGATTACTCCCCCCATTGCGTCGGACCCGAAAAGGGAGCTCTGCGGGCCCTTGATCACCTCGATCCTTTCCACATTGTCCAGCATAAGGTTCGCTAAATCATAAGAGGCGTCGGTTGAAATCGGGTCATACAGACGTATCCCGTCCATCAACACAAGCGTGTTCCCCGAAGGGGCGCCGCGTAAGTATACCGCAGTTGACCCGCCAAAGGCGCTGTTTGAAGCGATATCCACGCCCGCTTCGAGGCTGAGCGCGTCCTTAACGGAAAGGTATTTTTTCTCCTCAATTTTTTTTCGGTCAATAACCATAACCGAGCTTCCAGTTTGAGCGGCATACTCTTCAATTAGCGAAGCGCTCACTAAAACTTGGCCAAGGTCATACGTTTGGGTTTTGCCTTCTTCCGCCATAAGATATCTGCGCTGGAAACCCATACTAACGAAGAGACATAAGGATAAGGTGATAAATAATTTAAATCGCATCGCAATTCCTTTCTCCTCCTGCGAGGATACTTCTATGATAGGCAATCGACCGGGCTCACCAGCGTATTTTTATGCTGGCATTACCGTTGCGGGGCAGCGGAAAAAACTGCATCTTCACTTCCTTTGCCTATATAGCTTATTCTAAGATAATAGGTTCGTTCCCCAACACCTGATAGGATTCTTAAAAATTGGCCCATCAACCGTTAATATATGGAACCCTCCTTCTCGTTACAAGGGTAGTACACTGTTAAATTAATTTCTATGTGTAGTTGGGTTAGGTTGTTTGTCGCTCTAACCAACTACCTTGCCTAACTACTAAACCGGCCTCCTTACCCTTACCCAACAACCTGCAAGATTTAGTGTAACAATGCGGTAGTACCCTTTGTTTCAAATGCTTAGGTAACGCAGACAAAAAATAACGAAATAACTTCCATTAATTCGATATTTGCTCCCAGGGTATCTCCGGTTATCCCTCCGATTTTCCTCGTGCTGAATTTTCCGGCTAAATAGGTGCAGCCGGCGATGCACAAGAATATGACCAAGCCTTTTATCTGCCAGATGCCCCAGGCGCAGATAAAAGCAATTATGGTGGAGAAGAAAAATATCTTTGCGTTCATGCCCTCCAGGAATACCCTGGCTTTTCCTTCGCTGCGGGCATAAGGAAACAAAAACATTGCCAGCGCCGCTGACCACCGGCTTAAGGCGCACATCAAAAGCAGCGCAGTAATCTTTAAAGATGCGCCTAACGAAGACAGCAAGCCGATTTTTAAAAGTATGACGGATATCAGACTGAGCATACCCATTACTCCGGCGTGTGAATCGCGCATAATTGCGAGCATCTCTTCCTTTGGTTTTCCGCTTAAAAAGGCGTCAGCGGTGTCCGAGAGGCCGTCCAGGTGCATTCCGCCGGTAATCGCTATCAAGGCAACCGTTGTCAGGATGCTTGCTGATAATGACGAAAAATTTAAAATGACCAGCAGCATATTGATGCCTGAAAGTAAAAACCCTAAAAGTAACCCGACTATGGGAAAATATACCGCTGCCCCAGCCAGCTTCTTCCTCTCGGATTCTCTTAGGCCCAAAGGCAGAACAGTGAGGAATTGCACGGCTAATAAGAAACTGGCCATCACTCAGCCTCCGAAACATTCGCGCTTTTAAAGGTAGCCATTTGCGTGAGAACTTTGACTGCCGCGTCAGCTAGGCCGATGCCTAAAGCCGCTCCTGTGCCTTCCCCTAACCTTAAATCCAGGTTAAAGAGCGGCTTTAAACCCAGATGCCCCAGAATAACCTGATGCCCGCTCTCTACTGATTGATGCGCCGCGATCATATAATCTCTTACCTTAGGCTCAAGATGGAATGCAGCTAGCGCCGCGGCCCCTGAGATAAACCCGTCAATGACCACCGGGACTTTTTTAGCGGCCGCGGCGAGGATTATCCCCGTCAGCCCCGCAATCTCAAATCCTCCGACCTTGGACAAGACATCAATCGGGTCGTCCGGGTCCGGTTTATTCGCGAATAGCGAATCCCTGATCACGGCAATCTTATGTTTTAAGCCCGCGGCATCCAAACCAGCGCCTTTACCAGTTACTTCTTCAGGCGGCCTCTTAGTTAGGCAGGCAGTAATGGCGCTGGCGGAAGTGGTATTGCCGATCCCCATCTCGCCGGTTCCTGCGATAGCTATTCCATGTTTAAACTCGCCTGCAAATAATTCGATGCCGGCGCAGACCGCCTTCTCGGCTTCGCCCCTCTCCATCGCCGGACCTTTGGCCATGTTTTTCGTCCCGTAATTTATCTTTCTAATCAACAGCTTCGGGTGCGGCTTAAATTCAGCGGCAACGCCTATATCTACCACAATCACCCTTGCTCCGACGTGGTCCGCCAAAACATTAATCCCCGCGCCTTTGGAAAGAAAATTATAGACCATTTGCGCGGTTACTTCTTTAGGGTAAGCGCTGATCCCTTCTGCAGTGACGCCGTGGTCTGCGGCCAGGGTAAAAATAACTTTATTTTTTAATTGCGGGTTCTCCTTCCCGGTAATCCCGACAATAAGCTTAGCCAGTTCCTCTAACCTGCCCAGGCTGCCCAGGGGTTTAGTCAGGCTGTCGAGCCTTGCCTGCGCAGCATCCATCAGCTTGTAATCAATCTGCGTAATCGCCTTCAAAGTTTCATTGATTTTATTGTTCAATCGCGGCTCCTTTAATATGCTATTTTAATTTTAGAGGTATTCCCGCAAACATAAAATATACCCGGTCAGATTTAACCGCCATAATTTGGTTCACCCTGCCGGCAATATCCCGGAATTCCCGGGCTAAGTCATTTTCCGGGATAATCCCTAATCCCACTTCATTGGAAACGATGATTGTTTCGCCTTTCGCTTTTTTTAAAAGAGAGTGTATCCGCCTGACCTCAGCCGCAATACTTGCTTCTTTTCGCCGGGCCAATAGCAAATTGGATATTAAGAGGGTAAGGCAATCTATGATGATTACTTCGAAATCATGCGCAATCTTTTTTACTAATCGCGAGACCCGCAGGGGCTCTTCTAAAGTCTGCCAGTGTCCGGGCCTAGATTTCTGATGCAGCGCAATACGTTTTTGCATTTCCTTGTCCAGGGCTTGAGCCGTAGCGATAAAGGCGGTCTTACCGCCCTTTTCCTCGGCCAGCCTAAGCGCAAGCCCGCTCTTTCCGCTTCTTGCGCCGCCGATAATAAAGGTAATTTTTCCCATTCAGCCCTTATTTATTGATGTCTCAGTAGATGCGCAGTATCGTTGAATAATTTAATTTTTGCCTTACCGTGAGCATATTCGATAATGCTCAGGCTTCCCGGGTCCGGAATATTTTGCCAGAAATTCCCGCTTTTTAAAATACTGTTTATAAATACACTGATTACCCCGCCATGCGTTATTACGGCAGCCGTCTGATTATAATTACAGGCGAGTATTCTTTTAAAGGCCCGCAGTACGCGTTTTTTAAAGGCGCGCATGTCTTCTGCCTCAGGCACTTTGACCAGGGCAGGGTTCTTTAACCATCCCCGATAAAGCACGGGGTATCTTTGCATAATTTGTCCGTAGGTCAGCCCTTCAAAAATGCCGAAACACACTTCTCTTAAATCAGGCATTTTTTCGATTTCGGCGCGTTTAAACAGCATTGCCGCGGTGCGCAACGCCCTGCGTCTGTCGCTGGCATAGACCCGGTCGATGGTTTTCCTCTTTAACCGCTTAGCTAAACACCGGGTTTCTTTTTTACCCCGTCCATTGAGATCTATATCGGCCGAGCCGCAGTAGCGTCTTTCCTGATTCCAATCGGTTAAGCCGTGCCGGATTAAAAAAACCGTATTCGCCATCTTATTTTTCCTGTGAAACCAGGACCACAAATGGCTTGCCGGTCAAAGGATTCTTATTCACGATCACCGTAGTCTTATAGACGGATTCTATGTTCTGGTAAGTTAAAATTTCTTCCGCAGTGCCGTCTTGAAATACGCCCCCCCTATCCAAGAGGATGATCCGGCTGCAGTATTCGCTGGCCAAATTCAAGTCGTGCAGCACCATCACGATTGTGAGGCTTTTATCCCTGTTCAACCTTTTTAATAAATCCATTATCTGCGCCTCGTGCCCTATGTCCAGGTGCGAAGTAGGCTCGTCTAAGAATAACAATATCGGCTCCTGGGCGAGGGCCTTGGCGATAATCGCCCGCTGGCGTTCGCCGGCTGAGATTCCGTCTATGCCTTTTCCTTTGATGGAAAGCGTATCGGTCAGGGAAAGGCAGCGCTCGGCTATTTCCATATCCTGTTTAGTTTCATATTGCAGCCTCCCTAGATGCGGAATCCTGCCCATCAGCACGACCTCTTCCACGCTGAAGGGAAAATTGATCAGGGTATCCTGCGGAACAAAAGCAACGTGGCGGCAAAATTCCTTGAGGACGATCCGCTGGATATCCCGCCCTTGAAATTTTATCGTGCCCTGCTGGGGCGGTAAAACCCGGCTCATTAATCTGAGTAAAGTGGATTTTCCGGAGCCGTTTGGCCCGATAATGCCAAGGAACTCACCCTTTTGTATTTTAAGGCCGGCGTCCTTAATTACCGTGTCTTTGCCGTAGCCGCCGAAAAGATGGCTGATTTCTAATACGGTTTCCACATTCATTCCACCTGTTGCCTGCCCTTCAATAGGATGATAAATATAGGCGCTCCGGCCAGGGCAGTAATCACCCCGATGGGTATTTCCAAAGGCGCAAAGAGTGTGCGGGAAAACATATCGCAGAAGACCATAAATGCCGCCCCCAGGATGCAGGCGCAGGGTATCAACAACCTGTGGTTCGGCCCGAAAAGCATCCTGGCGATATGCGGGATAATCAATCCCACAAAGCCGATGATCCCGCAGACAGAAACCAGCCCGGCAGTTACCAGTGAGGTAGTAAAGAAGAGGATTTTTTTAATCGTTTCGATATTGACGCCAAGGTGTATTGCCTCTTCCTCACCGAGGCTGATGGCGTTTAAATCCTGGGCGAGGATAAAGATAACGGCAGTGCCCAGTGCGACAATCAGGCCTGCCGCGGAGAGCAGCTTAAGGTCATACACCTGGACACTCCCCCACAACCACCACATTGTCCCGTGCAGGGCCTCATTGCCGGATATGGAGATTAAAAAGACGATCACTGCCGAGAATGCCACCGAGATGATCACGCCGGATAAGATCAATGACTGCGCGGCGATCCTGCCTCCCTGGCGCGCCAGGTGATAGACTAAAATTACGGTGAAGATCGCCCCGATAAATGCTGCTAAGGGCAGGTATATAGCGCTTATGCCTAAAAGCACGGCCGTAACCGCAGCTAAAGCCGCTCCGCTGGAGGTGCCTAAGAGATAGGGCTCTGCCAGCGGGTTCCTCAGGATTGCCTGAAGGGCGATACCGGTAACCGAAAGCCCGCTGCCCACCATGATCGCGGTGAGTATCCGGCAGAGCCGCAAGGCAAAGATATGCCTGTTTTCTCGCAGTATAAGTTCTGCCAGAGAAAGATGGACCGCGCCGCGGCTCAAACCCAACGCGATCGCTAAAAACAATACAGAGAATAAAAGTATTACTTTTATTTTCCAGTGGTTATGCATTTTTCAGAGTATAGCCTTTGATAAAGCTCATCCAAACCGTCCGTCAGGCGCGGGCCCGGCCGCAGGAGGATATTTGGATCGATGTCGTTATATACACGGTTATTTTTAAGCGCGGTTATTTTATTCCATCCCAGGCGCCTTCCGAGATTTTCCTTTTGGGCGGCGCCCTGCATATAAACCAGGATAATACAGCCGGGGTTACGTCGGACTACCTCCTCCGGGCTAAAATGCACATACGGCTTATCAATGTCGGCGGCAATATTCACGCCTCCGGCCAGGGTAACCAATTCGCTGATAAAAGACCTGCCCCCCGCAGTCGTCAGCGGGTCATGCCAGAACTCCACAAAGACCCTGGGCCGCCTCTCCACAGGAATCAACTTTATTTTTGTCTCTATTTTTTTTAAAACAGCCCGCATCTTGGTAATTAAGGTTTCCGCTTGAATCTGCCTTGCGGTAAGCCGGCCTATCTCCCTGATGGAAGCTAATAACTCCGCCATATTCGCAGGATCGCTGACATAGACTTTTAGGTTTAGTTGGCGTAGTTGGTTGACTGCCATAGCTTGTTCCAGGCCGGTGGCAAAGATATAATCCGGCCTTAAGGCAATGATTTTCTCGGCATTGGGCGAACTAAAACTGCCGATGGCCTGCTTTGTTTTGGCCTCTGGCGGATAGTCGCAATATGAACTTACTCCCACGATTTCTTCTCCTAATCCCAAGGCGAAGAGAATCTCTGTGGTAGCAGGGGCAAGAGAAATGTAGCGGCGCGATTGGCCATCCCGGGCCCCTATCGCCTGGTTCGGAGGGCCTAACATGACCATTAAACTAACTAGCAGGAGCGCTCTCATATCAAAGGATAAAATAAAAAGCCCTTGACAATTTTGTGAAACAAAATTGTCAAGGGCTGCACCCAAATATTTACTTGACCCTGTCCGCGAGGCATTATATATTTTTACAGGCAGGTCTTCTGGCTTGGGGCCTCATCCTACCGGCCGCGTCTTCCCGCTCCGCGCTTAGTTTACTCGGCGCAGAACAGTGACTTTTGCAGCTTTCGTCCACCCCTACAGCGGCGGGACCGCATCCGTTTCACGGATTTCCCTAACCCGTATCTAAAAATCACGCTTCTTAGTTACTTTACCACGCAAAGAAAATTTGTCAATTAAAATTCTATTCCCCTTCTTGCCCGCACGCCTTTTCTAAAATAATGTTTTACTTCCCTGATTTCGCTGACCAGGTCGGCGCGCTCTATGATTTCCGAGGGCGCGTCTCTGCCGGTAATCACCAACTCGATTTTTTTAGGCGCGCCCCCGATCAATTCAAGGACATCTTTTAGTTTAATCAGGCCCAGCCTCAGGGCTGCGTTTAATTCGTCCATAATTATGATATCGCATTGTTTTGTTTTTATCGCTTTCCTTGCCGCCTCCAGCGCTTCTTTCGCCATCTTCGCGTCTATGGCCCCGGGGGCCTTCCTTATAAAGCGCCTTGTCCCAAACTGTTCGATTTTAATATTTTTGAGCTTTTTTAAAGAGGCCAATTCGCAGCAGAACCTCCCTTTTAAAAACTGGCAGATATAAACTTTTTTTCCTGCCCCGGCAGCGCGCATTGCCATGCCTAAGGCGGCGGTAGTTTTACCTTTGCCATTACCGGTATAAACTTGTATCAACGCACCACCCACTATTTTTTAGCCTTCCTTGAGGGACACCCTGCCGATTGTTTAGCAGGGTGTCCCCTATGGGGAGGCGAATTTCCCGATCAGCGGGACAAAGCTGCAGCCGCAAATTTGCCGGGATTCAATGAGGCCCCTTTTCTTCTCCAGCACGGTCAAAATCTGGCTGGAAGGGCCGCCCAAGGGAAGCACTAATTTTCCCTCCATACCCAGCTGTTCGATCAAGGGCAAAGGGATCTCCGGGGACGCGGCAGTTACCACGATCCTGTCAAAGGGCGCTTCTTCCGGCCAGCCCAGCGTCCCGTCGCCGGTTTTTACTTTGGCATTCTTAACTCCGACCCCCGCCAATAACACAGATGCCTTTCTGCTCAGAAGCTCTATCCTTTCTATGCCGTAAACCTCTTTACATAGTTCTGCCAGTATAGCCAGCTGGTAACCTGACCCGGCGCCGACTTCCAGGACTTTCTCTGTGCCGTTTAAAGCTAATGCCTCGGTCATCAAGGCGACAATGTATGGCTGGGAGATGGTCTGCCCGGAGCCGATCGGCAGCGGAAAATCACTGTAACCGTTAGGCGCAAGCTCCTCGCTGACGAATTTATGCCGCTCTACCTTTTTGAAGGCGGCCAAGATTTTTTCGTCCTTTATGCCGCGAGACAAAAGCTGTTCGCGGACCATTTTTTCCCTTAATGCCGCGTAGTCCATAATTCCTTGAGAATGAAACGCAGAAACCTAAAAGTATCCATGACCGGGTTAATCCGGCTTTTCTGCCCCCTGTAGACAGTCTTGATCGGCACGGACTCAATTCTCTGCCCTAGGCGCGAACACCGCAATAAAATTTCAGATTCAGTTTCATAATTATTTGTGGAAAGTTTTACCTCTTCAAGGACTCTTCTTTTGATCAGGCGGAAGCCGCACTGAGTATCGGGAATCTTTTGCTTAGCGATCCCCGATATAAGGCAGGACAGGGCCTTATTGGTCAAGAATCGGGCGAGGGGCATATTTTTGGCCTTCTGCATCCGGTTGCCGATAATGATGCCGCTATCCGAATACTTGGCCAAGCGGATAAAAAAGGGAAGATCTTCCGGAAGATGCTGGCCGTCGCCATCCATGGTAATTACCGCTTCGTAGCCCTTGCCTAAGGCATAATCAAACCCCCTGATCAGCGACGCGCCTTTACCCTGGTTCTTGGCGTTCCGCAAGACGAAAGCCCCGGATTCCCCGGCGATCTGCGGGGTATTGTCGTTGGAGCCGTCGTCAACCACCACTACATCTAAATTGTGGCGCATGACTTCTTTGATCAGTCCGCCGATTTCCCTGGCCTCGTTATATGTCGGGATGATCACACAAGTTTTCATTCTTCTAATACAAGCGCATTAAATATTCTTGCATTATAACAGCGGATATACACAGATTGGCACAGATAAAATGATGCAAGATGATCACAGATAACGTCTTAAAATATCTGCGATCATCTGTTTCTTCTCATCTGCGATCATCTGTGCAATACAATATGTCAATTATTTAGTTCGTTTGTATTAACTGATCCAGAAACGTTTGAACATATACCATTGTTCGGGGTATTTGCGGATATAATCCTCGACAACTGCCTTATATTTCAGAATCAATTCCCGCGCGTCCCGTTTCTTGTCGCCGGTCGGGATATAGTTAATCGGTTGTTCGATTTTCAAGAGAAAAGTGTCATCTTTGTTCCGCAGCATAAAGCCGGGAATAATGCTTGCGCCGGTCTGCAGGGCAAACGCTGCCGGCCCTTCGGGGAAGAATGCCTTTTTACCGAAGAAATCCAGGACAATCCCCTTCTCGGTAAAATCACGGTCGCCGAGGAGGGCGATAATTTTATTTTCCTTCAAAAGCGAAAGACACCTCCTTACCGCCCTGCCCAAAGGGATGATATTCAGGCCTTTACTTTTCCTCTGGGCATTAAAAAAGCCATCCACCATTTTATTCTTATGCCTCAGGGCAACCGCCCAGAGCGGGTAGCCCGAAAGAGCGATCACTACTCCTCCCAGTTCCCAGTTCCCCAGATGCGCGGTAAGGACGATCGCCCCCCTGCCTTCTCTGAGCGCCTGGTCGAAATAATGGATATTTTCGATGCGGACAATATTTCTTATGTATGCTTCATCCAGTTTCTCAAAGCGGAAAAAATCCACCAGGTATTTGGCGAAATTCCTGGCCATTTCCCTGCGGATCCTGTAGATTTCCTCCCGCGGCTTATCCGGGAAGATTATTTCAAGGTTTTCCTTAACGCAGCGCCGGTCCTGGTCGGCGAAGATATAATGCACGTCGGAGCAGAATACCGCGATCCGGTAGGCCCATTGTAAAGGCAGGCGCAGCGCAAGAAACTGCCCGCAGCGGTAAACGAGATAATTAAGCATGGGTTATTTCTATCAATAACTTGGCGATGTCAAAGCTGGCGTTGGGTTTGCTGATTTTTTCCGCGGCGTGCAGAAGGCGGTTAAGACGGTCGGGGCTGCGCGCGAGCTCTTCGATTACGAAATGGATATCCCGCGGGTCATCAATCCGGATGGCTGCGCCCTTCTCGGTGAGGTAATCAGAGTTATTTGCCTCCTGGCCGGGGATGGGTTTGACGATGACCATCGGCATTCTTTTTGCCAACGCCTCCGCCGTAGTCACACCGCCGGGCTTGGAGATGACCACGCTGGAAACAGACATCAGCTCATGGATGTTGTTGACGTAGCCAAAGAGCAGAATTCTCTGCCGGCATTTTTTTATCTTTGATTTTAAGGAGTCATAGAGTTTTTTATTTGTGCCGCAGGCTACGATTTCCTGCACCGGGAAGGGGATTCTTTCCAGGGACTTGATGATTTTCTTGATCGGGCCTAAGCCCTGGCCTCCCCCCATAATCAAGAGGGTCATTACCTCGGAGTCCAATTTGAATTTATAAAAAAGCCTTGCCTTATCCAGAAGTTCGTTAAATTTGGGGTCAAAGGGGATGCCGAAGGAACGGATCTTTTCCGCGGGAACGCCTTTTTTAATCAGCCGCTGGGATACATTATCCGACGGAGTGATATAATAATCGATGCTTTCATATACCCAGAAGGAGTGTGGGGCGAAATCAGTCAACACCGCCACTAAAGGAAACTTTACGCCGAAATTTTTTTTGTAATCGGCGACCATCCCGCAGGGAAACGCCTGAGTGCAGAGTACGGCATCGGGCTTAAATTTATCAAAAAGTTTTTTCAGTTTAGGCGAATTAAACTTATGGATATTCTTCTTGATTCTCTCCAGCCGTTTAATGACTGAGGGGTTATCATAGAGGTATTCCCAGAGCTGCGGGGCGGACTTGATCACGCCCATATAGATCCGGTTGATGATTTTTTCCGTGATCGGGTTGGTATAGTTAAATCCGTTGATGCCGGTTATTTCTATGTCCGGCCGCAGGATTTTCAATGCCTTGCCCACGGCCTCTGCGGCGCTGCGGTGGCCGGAAACCTCGGAGATATACATCAGCATAATCCGTTTATGGTGCATAGGGGGAAGTTTAAATCCTGCTTTCGCGGTGCAGTTCGACCAGCGCCCTGACCACATTAGGATGGAATTGGCTTCCGCTTAAGGTTTGGATTTCGGCGACAGCGGTTTCTTTAAACATCGGGCTGCGGTAAGGCCTCTGTGTAGTCATAGCGTCAAAGGCGTCCGCCACCGCTATAATTGCGGCAATCAGGGGAATTTTTTCTCCGCTTAGGCCATCGGGATAACCGGAACCGTCATACCTTTCGTGATGGTATTTGACTCCCAGTAAGGTATCCTTAAGCTCCATAATTGGCTCCAGGATAGTCACGCCGACCTGAGTATGTTCCTGCACGCATTTTCTTTCTGCCTCATCCAGCGGCCCCTCTTTATTCAATATCGATTCCGGAATCCCGATTTTTCCGATATCGTGCAGGAGGCTGGCGATATGCAGCTGTTCGATAAATTTTCCGTTCAGGCTGCCTGAGTCCGTGTCTTTGTCTAAACGGCCGGCGATCTCCAAGCTTAAATCCCTCACTCGGGAAGTATGACCGTGGGTGTAATGGTCTTTGGCGTCTATGGCCGTGGCCAGCGCGCCGATCGTCTGGATAAAGAGCCGTTTTTTATTGTCTAACTGCGATTCGAGGTCTTTGAACAACTGGGCGTTTTTCAGGGCCATAGCTACGTCGTGCGCCAGGGCGACAAAAAAATTGAGCTCTGAATGGTTAAATCTGCGCCGGCTCCTTTTCCTGCCCAGCAATAATAACCCTAGCAGGCCGTCGCGGAAATAACTGGGGATGCAGACTACCGACTGGAATATCTCCATCTGCAGCAGGGCCTTCCTTAACAGCTCTTCCTGCTGAGGGGATATTTTTTTTCTTTTTAGCAGTCTTTCCGCCTCGGCATAGACAAAAGCCCCGTCAGAAAACAGCCTTTTGCCCGCTTCAGCGGTGAAAAGCTGCACTAAGTGGTTATCCGTATCCATCCGGGCAAATCCCCTGGGGATCTTAGTTCCCCTTACCCCGAAAGAAAACGTCGAAATATAGGTCTGTTTTTCCCTGTCGTACAGGAGGATGCTGGCGTGCTCAACGCGCACCTTTTGCGCGATCATCCGCGCAATCAGCCTGATCAGGGTATCCGGGTTATGGATTAAAATCATACCCTTGGCAGCCCGCTCTAACTCTTTCTTATAGTCAATAGACATATATAAAATTCGGTTTTCGTTCACAAAGGTTTCGGTGTCGGTTACGTATCGTTAAAAAAGTTATCGTAAATCGTTTATCGTTTTTTAACGATAAACGAAACCTTTCCATACGTAGCCGATACGTAGTCGAAACCGATGCCTCTTGAAACGAAACCCAACTATTCTTGAGAAAGCTCCTTCAGCACTATGCCTTCTAATTCCTCCAGCACCAGCGGCTTATGGATATAATTGATGGCGCCGTTTTGCCGGCACTGCTGGAGCCTGCCGCCTTCTTCCGGTTTACTGCCGCTGACGATAATTACCTTGATCCCCTGGTTTATTTGCCTGATCCGCTTCAGCACTTCGATACCGTCGATCCCCGGCAATTTCAGATCTAAAAGCACTAATTGGACCTTCGCGTTTTCGCCCTGGATGATTTCCAGCGCCTCTTCACCGCTGGAGGCAACGGTTACAGGGATCTTGCGCTTGCGGAAGAAATTGGCGGCAAATTCCCGCACATCCGCTTCGTCGTCCACAATGAGTAATTTCTGCGGCGGATTATTCATAACGCAGGCTGATTCTAAATGTCTCTTCCTTTTTTTCTAACTCATTGGGGAAAGAAGGGAACGGGGAAGCGTCTTTGATTGTCTTTAAGGCGTAGGCATCTAATGAGGGGTCCGTGGATTCCAGGACCTGCGGCTCAGAGCTTAAGTTTCCTTCAGCATTAATCTTAAAATTAACTTTCACCTGGCCGCTCTTGCCTTCCGGCGGGTTCATTTTAGCGATCTGGTCGATCTTTTCCGCCACGATTTTATAATAATCGAATCTCTCGTTGGCCTTAACCGCTTCTATTTTTGGCGGCTCAGCGGGTAATGCGCTTGAAATAATCAAATCTGGCGGTAAATGACTTGTTCCGGTTGGCGCGGGCCTCTGGATTTCCGGAAGCAGATTCTGGCCTTTTTTGAAAAAGGGAACCAGAAGGCCTTCTTTTTGCGGCTGGCTCTGCAGCTTGCCTTCGGAAACATTTTCCAGGACGATGTCGCCTCCGCTCATCTTCGCGATCGCGCCTTCCGTGAACTTGGCCTGCGCGAAATCCGTCAACGTAGATTCGCCGGACATAATATGGGGGGTTAAAAGGATGACTAATTCGGATTTAGTTAAATCGTCCGAGGTATTCCTGAAAGCATGGCCCAGGATCGGGATATCGCCTAAGACGGGAACTTTTTTTACGGTCTTTGACCGCTTATCCTTTCTTAATCCGCCGATGATTATGGTTACCCCATCCTTGACCATTACCGTGGTTTCCGATTCCGAGGTAGTAACGATTGGAATCTGGGTGATTTTACCCTCAGAGGTAATATCGGTCCGCACGGAAGAGCTGACCTCCGGTTTTATCTTCATCGTGACAAAACCGTCGCGGTTAATGGTCGGGGTGACGAAAAGCTTGATTCCTACATCCACGAAATTCACGGATTGCGAGGTAACCGTGGTGCTCCCTGCGGCCTGAGAAGTGGTGGAGGTGATATAGGCGTCTTTAGAGCCTACGAGGATTCTCGCCTCCTGATTATTGAGGACCATTATCCTGGGGCTGGAAAGGATTTTGGTATCGCCGATAGTGCGCAAAAGGTCAACGATGCCTTTATACTTGCCCTGTGAGGATGGCGTATTGTTTTGCGTGCCGACAATGAGGGCGCCGGCAGTGTTGATGGGCAGGGATAATTTAAAGTCAAAATATTTCTTAATCCAGTAATCCCAATTTACCCCTACTTCTAATTTATCCTGCGGGGTGATTTCAATAATCTGCGCGTCAATTAAAACCTGCGGGGTCTTTTCATCAAAGGCGGTAATCATCTTTCCGATTTCTTCGACCCTTTCCGGATAATCGGTGACCACTAATTTATTGGTGCGTTCGTCTACCTTGATGCTCCCTACGCCCTTGGTCAGCGCCTCCTGAAGCTTAGGGCCTACTTTTTCCGCCTGCGCGTAATTAAAGCCAAAGACCTGGGTTTTCAAGGGCAGGTCGGTCATCTTAATAAACTCCTCCATCTCCCGCAGTTTTTCCGGCGCATCGATGAGCACGACCTTATTGAAGGTATCATCGGTAACTACCCTGCCGATATTGGTCTTCATCTGGATTAAGGCGCGCGAGACATCCGCGGCCTTGGCGTATTTGAGCGGGAAGATCTTTGCCTGTT
>Ga0156240_121_pt1 | contig 23126 bp, 20 predicted proteins | sample RifCSPlowO2_12_FD_107887 | JGI IMG/M metagenome (GOLD analysis project Ga0156240, IMG submission 107887) | Omnitrophica WOR_2 bacterium RIFCSPLOWO2_12_FULL_51_8
TAGCAAAAAGATTAAGGTCCACGGTATGTTTGTCCTCGGCGGAGACGACGATAATGAAAAGACCGTCTGGGACACCTTTAAATTTGCGGTAAAGGAGAAGATCGATACCATTCAGATGTCGGTCCTGACGCCCTTTCCGGGCACTAAGGTCCACGCGGAACTGCAGGCGCAAAAGCGGATTTTTAGCCGCGACTGGAGCCTCTATGACGGCCAGCATGTGGTCTTCCTGCCCAAGCTGCTTTCCGCCAAACAACTTCAACTTAATGTCTACCGCGCCTACGCCAGATTTTATTCCCTGCGCGGTTTTCTATCATTGCTTTTAAAACTGCATTTTCGCAACGCGATGTTCCGCCTGATGGGTTATCGGATCGTGCGCGAGTGGCTGGAACGCAACCGCGGCATGCATTGGCTGCCGGCGGCAGAATCAATCCGGCAGAATAAATTTTATATTGACAGCCCGGCTATTGCCGGTAGAATGGTTAAGGCAATCTCTGCTTTGTCTGAAGGATTGCCTTTTTTTATGAAATGGAAATTTAAAAAAACGCTGGTGCGGCTCTTAAGGATGAATAACACCCCGGGCGAGGTAGCCCTGGGGGTGGCCACCGGCGTCTTTATCGCGGTCCTGCCGTTTTACGGGTTTCATACCATCATGGTCATCATCGCGGCCCTGCTGATCCGGCGGGCGAATAAAATCGCGATCTTAGCCGGGACAAACATCTCCCTTCCGCCCACCGTGCCCTTTATTACCTGGGCGGGCTATGAGATCGGAAAATTTTTCCTGAAGAAAAATTACCCGCCGCTTGGCTGGGCGGATTTTAGACAGATCACCTTTCAGAAGGTGATCGATCTTTATCCGCCCCTATTATTGGGCAGTTTTGTTTTAGGGTTGATCCTCGCCGCGTTATTTTACGTTTTGGCCTTTATCGCCGTAAAGAGGATGCGGGAAAGAAGAAGTCATGCCGGCCGAAGCTAACGCAGTAATCAGGAAATTCAAGGATAGCGATAGGGAAGCGGTAAGGCAGATTACCTTTGATACGGCTTTTCTGGGCCGGCCGGCTTCGGTCTTTTTTTCCGGGAGAGAGGTTTTATGCGATAGCCTCACCCTGTATTTTACGGATTACGAGCCGCAATCCTGCTTTGTGGCAGAAATTAACGGCGAGGTGATCGGCTGCCTGCTGGGGGCAAGAGACAAGGCGGCGGCGGAAAAAATCGCCGGGCGGAAAATCAATCCAAAAATCCTCTGGCGCGCCCTAAGAGAGGGGGTTTTCTTTAGAAGAAAGAACCTGGTTTTTATTTTTAAATCGTTCTTTAGCATCTTGCGCGGCGAATTCAGGATGCCGGATTTTTCAGCCGGTTATCCGGCTGCCCTGCATATCAACGTCAAGGATGGGTACCGCGGCCGGCGCGCCGGCTCCGGGCTAATCGGCGCATACCTGGTTTATCTTAAAGAGGAGGGGGTGATTGGCGTGCAGCTGGCTACTTTTTCCGCCGCCGCCGGGCAATTTTTCCTCCGGCAGGGCTTTGAGCTGTTGCATACCGGCAGGAGGTCTTATTTTAACCATCTCCTGCAGAAAGACGCCCCGCTTTATATTTACGGGAAGAAGCTTTTATAATTGCAAAATTTTTTTTTCACAGTAGAATAGAGCTATACCGCGGAGGGGGCTATGCAATTGGAAGAACTGAAAGGCAAGCTGGCGCTGTTTAAGTTTGCGGAAGAAATCAGGGACGACCTTCCTCTTTTCCAACTCTACAAAGACGAGGTCTGGGCAGTGGTGACCGGCATAGACGATGTGGGCATCTGGATCGAGAATCCCTCCTACGAGCTGGGCGTTTGGTGGGATGATCAGGGAGATTTGATCCCGCCGAATAAACAGGTCAAGGAAAAGGTGAAGGCCAATATACTTATCCCCTGGCGCTTTATTAAGGCGGTGATGAGCGTTGAAGATGAGCGCTTCCAGAAGGTAAAGAGCAAGCAGCTGCCGGGGTTTCAGGTGTATAGATGACAAACGTTGCGATACTGTTTTTTCTCTTTATCTTCTGCCAGAGGTTAACCGCGCAAACCGTTGATCAGCCAAAGGCTGGCTCCGGCGCGCTTGAGCAGGCAGGGGCCGATGACTTTCGGCAGAGACTGCAGGAAAAAATAACTGCCAGCGAAGAAGATACCCCTCTTGAGTGGGATACCTCGGCGCTCTATGTCCCCGGCAATACAGTGAAGGCCCAGCCGGGAAAAATCTCTATCCTCGATACGGAATCAGAGCTAAGCTATGAATTTAAAATCTTAGGCGGGGTCCCTATCGAGCTTTCCCTGGACACCCAGTATATCAATATCGCCAAAAACGGCTCTCTGTCCGTGGATTTGCCGGCGCAATTAACCGGCTACGGGTTCGGCCTGCAGGCTACTGTGCCGTTTTTTAAACTTAAAGATACTTACCTGCGCGCCAGGGTGGCGCCTTCTTTCTTCACCGATAATTGGGGGGCTACTGCCAACAGCTTCCGTCTCCCGGCGCAGCTGTTTGCGATTTACCGGCCGAGCGAGAAATTGATTTTCGTAGCCGGGATAGCGGCTTCCCCCGGCACCGAGAACCCCCTTACGCCAATCGCCGGGCTGATTTACGCGCCCTCCGATAAATGGGTCTTCAATCTTATCGGAGAAAGGCCGAGTATCACTTACGCGCTGAATCAGCGCCTGAGCCTATTTGTAGACGGCGGCCTTTCCAACGAAGAATTTAAAGTGACTAAGGCGGCCTTTAAAGGGAAGGCCCTGGCTTATAAAGAAGTGCACTACGGAGGCGGCCTGCAATACCAGGCGGGTAAAAATATCGCAGTCTTTCTGTCGGCCGGCCGAATATCCAACCGCGCCTTAAAATACCGGGATAGCCTGGGCAAGGTGGGGATCAAGGACAGCGTTTATACACAGTTGCGCCTAGAGTCAGGTTTTTAAGAATGGGTTATCCCCGGGTAGTGATTACAGGTTTAGGCGTGGTCAGCCCCAATAGCGGAGTGGGCAAAGAGGCTTTTTCCCGGGCGATATCCGCCGGCGTATCCGGCATCCGGAAAATTTCTTTATTTGACACTGCGCCGTACAAGGTCAAGACCGCCGGCGAGGTAAAGGATTTTGACCCGCAGGCGGTTTTAGGCAGAGGGGGCCTGCGCGTCTTAGACCGCGGCACGAAATTGCTCTGTTGCGCGGTCAAAACCGCCCTGGAAGACGCTCGGATAAATATTAGCGAAGAGAATTCCCGGACTATCGGCATTGCCGCCGGGAATACCCTGGGCAGCCTGCAGAGTATCTGCGATTTCGATAAAGTCGCTCTTAGCGAAGGGCCGCAGTACGTCAACCCTTCTCTTTTTCCCAATACCGTGATTAACGCGCAGGTCAGCCAGGCTTCCATCAGGTTTAAAATCAAAGGTTTCAACGTAACTATCTCCAACGGTTTTTCTGCGGGGCTCGACGCGCTGATCTACGCGGCAAATTTTATCCGGCTGGGAAGAAAAAAAATCATCCTCGCCGGCGGGGTGGAGGAGTTTTGCGAGCAGACCTTTATCGGTTTCTATAAAGCGGGTTTCCTTTCCGAGGCTAAAGAAGGAAAACCGGAATTATCCTGTCCCTTTGACCAAAGGAGGAACGGCGCGGTCTTAGGCGAGGGCGCGGCAGTGCTGGTGTTGGAGGAGTTGGATTCGGCCCTGCAGAGAGGGGCGCGTATTTTCGCCGAGCTCAAAGGCGGCGGCACATTTTTTGACGGCAGCCGGATAGATAAATATAAGCGGGGAGGCAGGGGTTTGGCGTTTGCCATGCGCCTGAGCTTGGAAAAGGCCTCGCTATCCCCGCAGGGCATCGACTATCTATCCTGCGGCGCCAATTCCACGGCTGAGGGCGATGAACTGGAGGCCCGGGCGGTCAGGGAAGTATTCGGTAAGAGCCCGCGTATGCCCGCAGCAAGCTGCCTGAAGTCTATGCTGGGAGAGAGTTTTAGCGCCGCTGGCGCCCTGCAATCGGCGGCCGCGGTCTGCGCCATAGAAAAGCAGATAGTTCCCCCGACACTAAATTACCAGGAAAAAGACCCTCTATGTGATGTGGCTTTAGTGACAGAGAAGGCTGATAGCCGCAGAGTGGACAATGTCTTAATCAATGCCTTTGGTCCCGGCGGCAGTAACACCAGTGTGGTGATTTCCAAATTTACTATATAGTGCTTAGTCAACTAAATAAGGGTTTGGTTTTTGTGCAATACAACTCTTATCTAAGTTACAATGCAATATAGGGAGGCGGCATGCAAGATATTGAAAACGACGTACGGTGCCTGATCGCAGAGGTCCTGGAGAAGGATCAGGCGGAGATCAAGCCGGATTCGCGTTTTATCGAGGACTTAGGCATGGATTCGCTCAAGGCCCTGGAAATCCTGGTAGCGGTGGAAAAAAAATTTAAAATTACCATCCCGGAGCAAAAACTCTCGGAGTTAAAGACCTTGGTGGATACCGTAAACGTGGCTAAGGAATTTCTGGCTGCAAAGGAAAAGGCTAATGCCGGATAAACGGGTAGTAATTACGGGCCTGGGGGTTATTTCTTCCATCGGGATAGGCAGGGAGGAATTCTGGCCTGCCCTGCTGGAGGGCAGAAGCGGCATCAGCGAGATCAGCTCTTTCGACACTACGCAATACCCGGTGCATTTCGGCGGCGAGGTAAAAAATTTCCGGACAGAGGATTTTTTGAGCAAAAGAAGAATTGCCTCCTGCGGCAAGGCCTCATGTTTCGGCATCTGCGCCGCAAAGCTGGCCTTGAAAGACGCAGGGCTGGAGAGAGAAGAGTTGGAGGCGAAAAGGACAGCATTCTGTATCGGGACAACCTCCGGAGAATCGCAGATTATCCAGGGGTTGAATTACGGCTGGGTGAAGGGGGGGGGAGAGGCAGTGCGGCCTGGATTGATCCCGCAGAGCCCGACGAATATGCTCTCGGTAAGCGCGGGAGTGGCCTTAGGGCTCCACGGGCCGAATTTCGTCATCCCCAATGCCTGTGCCGCCGGGAATTTTGCCATCGGCTACGGTTATGACCTGCTCCGGCTGGGCGATACGGACCTGGCGCTGGCAGGAGGTTCAGACGCCTTTTCCAAGATCGCCTATACCGGATTTGCCCGGATGTTCGCCATCGCCCCGCAGATGTGCCAGCCATTCGATAAAAACCGCAAGGGCATGCTGGTGGCCGAGGGCGCCGGGTTAGTGGTTTTGGAGCGCCTGGAGGATGCCCTGGAAAGAAAGGCGCCGATTTACGCGGAAGTGCTCGGCTATGGCGTAAGCTGCGATGCCCGGCATATGACCGCGCCTTTTGCCGATGGGATGAAAGAAGCGATCGAGAATGCGCTTGCCGAGAGCGGCGTCAGCCCGCGGGAAGTAGACTATATCAGCGCCCACGGAACCGGCACCGCGGTGAACGACCGGGAAGAGTGCGGCGCGATAAAAAAGGTTTTCCCGGATAACTATAAAAAGATACCGGTAAGTTCCATCAAATCAATGTTAGGCCATACCATGGGCGCCGCCTCTGGCATTGAAACCGTGGCCTGCTGCCTGGCGATAAAAAACGGAAACCTCCCCCCAACCATTAATTACCAGACCCCTGACCCCGAATGCGATATTGACTGCGTGCCCAATGTCAGCCGCAGGCACAAAGTGGATATTGCCCTCAACAATGCCTCTGCCTTTGGAGGCAACAATTCCTGCCTGGTGTTGAAGAGATATCCTGTATAACACATCATTGTTTTCGTAATGAAAGGTTTCGGTTGCGGCTACGTATCGTCTATCGTAAATCGTTCAAAAGGGTTTTCGTTTAAGAAGACGACACACGAAACCGAAAACGATTTACGATACGTAGCCGAAACCTAAAACCGATTTAGACGATAAACGATAAATGAATTATGGGCACTGCTCAACTAATTTGAGTTTTTGCTTTTAGTTTCTTTAGGACCGGATCGAAGTTCTTCGGCTGGAGCAAGCGGGCGATGGGCTGGGCAAAGAAATTTGTGAACGGATCCAGGCGCCGGAAATATACCGCAAGGGGCGCCAGCTTAGCCCCCAGCCGTAGTTTGGGATGGTAATCGGTAATCCCCATCTGGTAATAGCGGACTCCGTTCTTAAGGCACCATTCGATATTGTTATAGAAAGTGAAGGTATAAAGATGGTATTTATGCGACACTTCCCGGTCGAAACCGATAAATTTATCGATGCAGACAGAGCCTTTGACAAAACAAAGGTTGAAGGCGACGAGCTTGCCGCCGTCGTAGGTCAGAAAGAATTTGGCCACCCCCGGCATGGCCCGGCAGATATTCAGGAAAAACGCAGGGGTTAAAGTCTCAAACTGCACGTCGGAATCGTCCAGGTTATGGGAATATAATTCATAGATACGCGCTAGCGCTGGGCCGGGTTCATCGGTGACTACTGAGCGCAAGGGGCGCTCAAGAGCGGCGGTTTTCCTTAATTTACGCAGGGTATCCTTGCGGGCATTCCTGCTTAAGCTCCTGATGTATTCTGCGGCGGAATGCGCCATGCCTAAATCAACCCGGGTGTTGGGGAAATCCTCCATTCGGCAGAAACCGTGCCTGCTTAAGAGCTGCGCCAGTCTGTCCTGGCCTTCCGGAAGATTGTAAAAAAGGACGGTATTAATCCGGCTCATCAGGGCGAATTTATAGATTTCCCGCAGGGCCTGGGCAATAACTTCCGCAAAATCCTCATCTTTGTCTATCCCAATATACAGTTCTTCCGCTATTGGCGAGCCGATAAAGAGCAGCTTAATCCTTAAAAACCGGGGAAACCTTTTTTGCAGCTTCAGGATCCAATTCTTTACCCTGCCCTGCGTAAGGGTAGAGAAGGAGAAATCAGTGGTAAAAAACGGGATCACCGCGGCCAGCTTTCCTGCGCGCCGGCCGAGCAGGTAACCGATGGAAAACCCCGGTATGGCGGATTCTTCGAAAGCCTTATGGAACCCGAAGCCTTCGATCAGATCGGCCTTAAAAAGGCTGTCCCAATCCCGGGCCGAGATATCATTGATGCTCCGGCTGACCGAAAAAAATAAAGGCGTACCTGTCTTAAACATGGATTCCATTATAACAAAAATTTGCCCCCTGCCAATTAAATATTAAATTTCAATAATTTTGTGTTATAATATAAATTTCACCGTGCATTTATCTGCAAAATAATACCCGTATTTAAACACAGATGATCACAGATTGAAAGAAACAGATGATCGCAGATAAAGCCGTAAAATATCTGTGATCATCTTGCATCTTCTCATCTGTGCTAATCTGTGAAAATAGCTGAGTACGATTTAGTTACTAGATTATCATGGAGAATAACGAGTCTAAAAAATATAATTTTTTCCTCCGGGGAGGCCAAAAGGCGGTTCTGCTTATTCACGGTATTACCGGCACGCCTTCCGAGATGCGCTATTTCGGCGCCAGCCTCAATAAGGCAGGTTACACTGTCTTCTGCAATACCCTGCCTAAGCATTGTTCCAGTCTCAATGAGCTCAAGCGGGTCACCTGGCAGGAGATAGCCGAATGCTGCATCGCGGACTTCCGGAAATTAAAACAAGAATACCCCAGGGTATTTGTCGCGGGGATCTCCATGGGCGCTCTTATGGGGATGCATCTGGCCTATCTATTCGCCGGCGAGGTATCCGGCATCATCGCCCTGGCCCCGACCTTATTCTACGACGGCTGGGCCCTGCCTAAAACCAAGGCCCTGATGAAGCTGGTCTGGCATATCCCGTTAATTCGCAATAAGATAAATATCCGGGAGGGATGGCCCTACGGGTTGAAAGATGAGGAGAGCCGCGAGAATATCGAAAGGTTTTATAAAAACGCCAAGGTCGGGATAGATAGCAAGAAGACCATACTTTTCGGCAGCCCGTTTTTTCCCATGGCCTGCCTGTATCAGCACCACCTCTTCATTAAGGTGGTGAAAAAAGAGCTGGCCCAGATAAAAGCCCCGATCTTGATTTTGCATTCCAGCGCGGATGACATGGTGAGCATCCGCAACGGAAAATATATCTACGCGCATATCGGCTCTCCCGATAAAACGTTGATCCCGCTTTACGAAAGCTACCATATGATTACCATCGATAAAGACAAGGACCTGGTGGCGCAAGAGGCGCGTAATTTTATGGACCGGCTATAATCTTGTCTAAAAATACAACTTATATATTGCGCAGATGGGCACAGATGAGAAGAAACAGATGAGCACAGATAAGTCAAATCTGTGATCATCTTGCATCTTTTCATCTGTGATAATCTGCGATTATATTATTTGGTTAAGAGGGTATTATGACGGAATACGACTGTATAGTAATCGGCGCGGGCGCCGGGGGATTGTCCGCCGCCTTGCAATTATCCCGGCAGGGCAAAAGGGCGTTGGTCCTGGAGAGGCAGGCTGTGCCTGGAGGGTTTGCCACTACTTTTAAAAGAAAGGGTTTTACCTTTGAGGCGGCGATGCATTGCGTGGACGGCCTGGGCCCGGGAGGCGAGATCAGGGAATTTCTGGAAAAGGACGGCGTCTTCGCGCAGGTTGAGGCGATCGAGCTGGAAAATTTCGCGCGCGTGATCTATCCGAACTTTGAACTGCTAATAGATTTTAATCAAGTCCATCTGCAGGGGTCGTTGAAAGATAAATTCCCCCGTGGAAGGACTGAGATCGAACGGATTTTTAGCGCGATGGATAAGTTTTTCCGGCAGTTTGACCGCTTCGCGGAGTCAAATTTACCGGGTTGGCTGAACATGCTGCAGTTGTTTATCTTTTGCCCCGCCGTAATCAAGATGTCCCTTTTGACCGCGCAGGGTTTCCTGGATAGATACATTCAGGAGGAAAAACTAAAAGGCGTCCTTGGGGAGATGTGGGGTTTTTTGGGCCTGCCGCCCAGCCGGGTGAGCGCGCTTTACTTCCTGCTGATCCTGCAAGGGTATTATTACCAGAATACCGCTTATATTAAGGGCGTATTCCAGAAACTTTTTACGGCAATGACTGCCCGAATCAGGGAAAATGGCTCAGAGGTAAGGTTTAATACCGGAGTCATGGCCATTACTACCCGCTCTGGGAAGCGCGTCAAGTCAGTGGTATTGGAAAACGGAGAAGAAATCACTGCCAAAGCAATAATCTCCAATGCCAACGCCATCAGTACCTTAACCGGTCTGGTGGATGACCCTGCTGTGAGAGAAGATTACCGCCGGAAATTATCCTCTCTGGAGAAATCCCCTTCGGCTTTACAGGTATACCTTGGATTAAGCTGTCCGGCAAAAAGCCTGGGGATGAACCAGCACACCCTTTCCATCAAGACTTCTTATGACCATGAGGAAAGCTTCAATTTTTGCCTTACTCAGGATTATGCGCGCTGCCCGCTGGAGATAGTTGACCATGCGCAGATTGACCCCGGCCTTGCCCCGGCAGGCAAAGGCACGCTTCTGATTATGGTGCTGGATGCTTATGCCAACTGGAAAAATTTGCATCCCGACGCCTACGCGCGAAAGAAACAGGAGGCAGCGGAGAAATTAATCCGCCGGGCGGAAGATTATTTGCCTGGGTTGTCGCGGAATATCGAATGTATGGAAGTAGCCACGCCGAGGACCTTTGAACGTTATACCCTCTCCCCGGAAGGCGCGATCTACGGCTTTGCCCAGACCGTCGAGCAATCCGGGATCAGGAGGCTGCCTCAGGAGACCCCTGTTTCCGGTTTATTTTTAGCCGGGGCCTGGACCCGGCCGGGGCACGGGGTGCATGCCTGTTTTATTTCCGGGATGGAGGCGGCGGGCCTGGTTTCGGGCTGGCTGAGGAAAAGGGGGTAAATAGAGATGGAGGCCCCAAAACAAGACGGGCGCAAGAGGTCTTATCGCAGTGTCAGCCATAATTTTAAAATCGCAGTCGTCCTCTTGCTTTTTATCCTTACTGCCATACGGCTGGCGCTGGTTTATCACTACCCCTCCGCGGAAATCATCCCGGATAAGATATTCCTGATTGCGGTTTTGGCGGTCATCCTCTACCTCTGGCTTCAGGAGCTCTCTGATTTTCACAAGTTAATCAACATTAACCAGGACCTGGAAGCGGCGCACGAGCAGCTTAAGCAGGCCGAAATTGACACTATCGCCTCGTTGATTAACGCCGAAGAGGCCAAAGACGTCTATACCCGCGGCCATTCGGAAAGGGTGACCAAGGTCGCCTTAGCCATTGCCCGCCAGATGAACCTGCCCGAGGAAGACAGGCAGGTGATTACCCGGGCAGGCATCCTGCACGATATCGGTAAGATCGGCATCAGCGACGAGGTCCTGCATAAGCAGGAAAAGTTGAATGACGAAGACTGGCGGATTATTAAAAGTCACCCGGAAAACGGCATTAATATACTTAAATCCCTCAAATTCCTCGCTGAGGAAAGGGAGATTATCCTCGGCCATCATGAACGTTTTGACGGCAAAGGTTATCCGCGGGGGCTGAAAAGCGAAGAGATTCCTCTGGAGGCGGCGATTCTGGCAGTAGCCGATGCCTTTGATGCGATGAATTCCCGCCGTTCTTACCGCGGAGCGCTGGATGAAGAAGCAATCGTCAACGAGTTGATTAACGGCCGCGGCAGCCAGCATGCCCCGGAGGCCACCGACGCCTTATTGCAACTGCTGAAAAATAACCCGCGGCTCTGGGAGAGGTGAAAGCGCTATTTTCCATATGTTGAAAAAAGGCTTCGTGGTGCTGATGCTGAGTTTCTTTCCGTTAGCCTATGCGGCGGATCTTAAGGAAAACTGCCGGGAGAAGATTATTTACGAGATTATGCCGGCGGGCCGGGCAGAGTTTTTGGACTTCGGCGCCGTGGAATCTGGCGGCCGGACGCTCGCCCTGGTCACCTTTCGCACCGAGGTGCTGGGATTTGACGATCTGGAAAAGATTTACTACGATCACCGCACTGATCTGCCCCTGCGCGTGGAGCGCGATATCTCCTGGTTCGGGAAAGAGAACCTGGTCGAGGAGTACTTCCCCGAACGCTCGCTCCTGATCACCCGTAAATTTAAAGGCGGCAAAAAGGTCAAGGAGTATGTCTTTCAGGAGGACGGCCCGATCCATAACGCTATCCTCCTGCCGTTTTCCCTGCGCAAGGCGCCTGATCTAGCGCCAGGATGGACGATGGATATCCGGCTGCCGGATAAATTCAAGGTAACCTTGGTTTCTCTTGAAGAAGTGGAGGTCCCGGCGGGGAAATTCCTGGCCTATCACTTTACCAGCGCGCCGCCTAAATTCGAGATCTGGATCGCTAATGATGGGCCGCGCGCGCCGGTAAAAATTAAAGGCCTTGGTGGCTTAGGTTATACTATGGTGATGCGGGAGAGGATATGCAGGGAATAAAAGCTTATTCCCTGCATCTGTTTTTTACCAGCTGAAGATCACGATGCGGAAGCCCTTTTTCTGGGGGTTATTTACCTTATATTCCGGCTCTACCATCGCTTCCTCATACGGCGGCACCCCAGCAGTCAAGATGTCTATCAGGCCTGCCGAGCCGCGCGCAAAGGCCGAGGCCAGGCCGCTGCCCAGCCCGAAGCTGAGGCCGGAGAGGATATTGTTTTCTTTAGTCTCGTCAGCCACTCCCCCCGGGATGTCTAACCAAGCAGTTGTTAGGTTAATCACTCCCAGGCCCATTTTATTCGCCGGCGAGTCGTTGTAGAAGCCATTGTCAGGCGCCGGGGCGTTGATGCCCTGCAGGTAAAGCGCCTCTTTTTTGAGCTCGTGAGTTTTTACCTGAATCGGCTCCAGGGTTACCGTGGGGGTAAGACTTGCCTGAGCGTAGAGGTCAAAAGGAATAGCCAGGAGCAGCGCGTAGATGAAAACTAATAGTTTTTTCATTTTTCCTCCCGTTTTTTTGCGGCTGCCCAGAATAAAAAACCCCAAAGGGTAATTTTGGGGTTTTCATACGCATTGGCAGCCCCTCTTTCCTACGAATAGGATAGGTTGCTTTGCGCCCTAAGGTTACCCTTCCCGATACCCCGGCTTTACGTCGGCGTATCGGGATCCCGCCCCATTTTATGGGGATACGGGATAGTTTACCTTTTTCAATGTTGAAACGTTAAATTGTCAAATTTCAACTTACAAATAAGTATAACATATTTTCGCAGGGATTGTCAAGGCAGCGGCAAAAAAAGTTTCCTTTGACTAATTAAAATTAGATAATATAATATTTTGTCAATTGAGCAACCAGAGGTCTCAACCAAATCGAGGGAGATGAGTTATGTCCGCGCGCCGCGTGGTGATTACTGGTTTAGGAGTGATCGCGCCCAATGGTATAGGTAAGGAGGAATTCTGGCAGGCCAATATCGCAGGTAAATCCGGCGTGGAGAATATTTCTGTCTTTGATACTACCCAGTTAGAATCCAAGATTTACGCCCCGGTCAAGGACTTTAGCCACCTGGATTATATCCCGCAGGAGGATTACCGGAAGTTAGACCGGTTTGTGCACTTGGGCCTGGCTTCGGCAAAGACCGCCATCGTCGATAGTAAATTGGATTTAGGCAAGGAGGATTGTGAGAGGATCGGGGTGATTATCGGCTCAGGCCTGGGCGGCGCGCTTTTCCACGAAGAGCAGATTTTGGCCGGGATACAAAAGGGCTTAGGCAAAATTAACCCCCGCGCTGTGCCGCGCATCAGCCCCAATGCCGTGGCCAGCCACATCGCCATTCACTACGGCCTGTTAGGGTCTAACATCGTCATCTCCAATGCCTGCGCCTCCGGCACCTATGCCGTCGGAGAGGCCCTCAGGCATATCCAGAGCAGCGATATGGATGTGTGTTTTGCCGGCGGCACCGAGGCGCCGCTGTCGCGCTTTACCTTTAGCGCCTATGACGCCCTGAAGGTCCTTTCGAAAAGGAATGACGCACCGGAAGAGGCCTCCCGGCCCTTTGACGGAGAAAGAGACGGTTTTGTCCTGGCTGAAGGCGCGGCGATATTAATCCTCGAAGAGCTCAACCGCGCTTTAAAACGGGGGGCGCATATTTACGCCGAGATTGTCGGCTATGGCTCAAATTCCGGGGCCTACCATATTGTCATACCTGAGCCAGACGGTAAAGATGCGGCCAAGACTATGCAGCGGGCGCTCAAAGACGCCGGCCTGAGGCCTCAGGATATCGATTATATCAATGCCCACGGCACCGCCACTACCTTAAACGATAAGGCAGAGACCAGGGCGATCAAAACGGTCTTCGGGGATTATGCTCACAAGGTGCCGGTATCTTCCACGAAATCCATGATCGGGCACAGTATAGGCGGCGCAGGGGCGATCGAAGCAGCGGTCTGCGCCCTGACAATAGAAAACAATCTGATTCCGCCGACCATCAATTATAAATATAAGGACCCGGACTGCGACCTGGACTATGTGCCGAATCAGGCCCGGGCGGCCAAGGTGGAGATCGCGCTCTCTAATTCTTTCGGCTTCGGCAATTGCAACGCCACCCTGATTTTTAAGCGCTATGCAGGTTAAGATCTATTACCATCATACAGATGCCGGCGGGATAGTTTATTACGCCAATTACTTGAAGTTTCTGGAAGAGGCGCGCACCGAATTCCTGGCCGAGAGGCGGGTTTCGGTCAAGGAGCTTGCCGGCAGCGGCACGCTCTTTGTGGTCGCCCGGCAGGAAATTGATTACAAGGCCCCGGCATTTTACGGCGACGTACTTGAGGCAGGCGCCCGGATCGCTAAGTGCACCGGCGTGCGCATTGAATTTGAGCATGAAATAAGAAACCAGCATCGCCAGCTCGTGGCTAAGGCCAGGACTACCCTGGTTTGCGTGGATAAAAATCTTAACCCCAAAACTATTCCTGAAGAAATTCGAAGAGTTGTTGGGTAAGGGTAAAGAAGCCGGTATAGTAGTTAGGTAATGTAGTTGGGCTTTAAAATACAAACTACCTAACCCAACAACCAAACCGGCATCCCAACCCTAACCTTAATCCAGGTACTTGTGATATGGATACAATTGTTAGCGTAAAAGGAGGGTTTCAAAATGGGCAGCTTTGATTTGCTTTTACTGGCGCCGCTGGGTTCAATTACGGCGTTATTATTTGCGGCGTACCTGGCGTTTTCCATCCTGAAGAAAGACGAAGGAAACGCTCTGATGCAAGAGATCGCCCAATCGGTAAGAGTAGGGGCCGGGGCATACCTGAAAAGGCAGTATTTAGCCGTATCCCTGTTTTTCCTGGCAGTATTTTTTATCCTGCTGGCCCTGGCAATGAACAAATACCTGGTGATCTTTGTGCCCTTTGCCTTCTTGACCGGCGGCCTTTTTTCCGGGCTATCCGGCTTTATCGGAATGAGCATTGCCACTCAGTCTTCGCACCGCACCGCGGCCGCGGCAATGAAGGGCCTGAATGCCGGGTTGCGCGTGGCTTTTTCCAGCGGCGCGGTGATGGGCCTGACTGTTGTAGGTTTGGGCCTGTTGGATTTAAGTATCTGGTATTATTTCCTGAACTGGTATTATTCCTGGCATCCGATCCCTATCGGTACGGATAAGATTACCGCGATTACCTCGACTATGCTCTGCTTCGGGATGGGCGCCAGCTCCCAGGCCCTGTTTGCCAGGGTGGGCGGAGGGATTTTTACCAAGGCCGCGGATGTCGGCGCGGACTTAGTGGGCAAGGTAGAGGCAGGCATCCCTGAAGACGACCCGCGCAACCCGGCAGTGATTGCCGATAATGTCGGCGATAATGTCGGCGACGTGGCCGGGATGGGCGCTGACCTTTACGAATCCTATGTGGGTTCGATCGTGGCTACCTCGGCATTGGGCGTGGCCGCCGGTTTAGGAGTGGCGGGAGTAACGGTGCCGATGGTCATGGCAGCCGTAGGCGTGGCGGCTTCGGTAATCGGGACGTTTTTTGTCAGGAGCAAGGAAGAGGCCAGTCAGAAAGTCCTTTTAGCCGCTTTAAGGAAGGGCGTTTTTGCCAGTTCGATACTGGTAGCCTTGATTTCCCTGCCTTTAGTGATCTTCACGCTGGGGAGAAATTACCTGGGGGTTTACTGGTCAGTGCTGGCAGGGTTAATCGCCGGCGTACTCATCGGCCTCTGCACCGAATATTATACCTCCAGCGGCTTTAAGCCTACGCGCTCGATTGCCGATGCCTCAATGACCGGGCCGGCAACCGTGATCATCGGCGGGATTGCCGTAGGGATGATGTCCACGGCCGTGCCGGTAATCATCGTCTGCGCGGCGATTTTGGCCTCTTATTATCTCTCCGGAGGAGCGGCTAATTTTAATTCCGGATTATACGGGATTGCCATTTCCGCGGTGGGTATGCTTTCAACTTTAGGGATAACTTTGGCTACCGACGCCTATGGGCCGGTAGCGGATAATGCCGGCGGGAATGCCGAGATGGCGCATTTGCCTCCGGAAGTAAGAAAGAAAACCGACGCCCTGGATTCCCTGGGGAATACCACTGCCGCTACCGGCAAGGGTTTTGCCATTGGCTCGGCGGCTTTGACTGCCCTGGCGCTAATTGCCGCCTTCCGGGACCAGGTGGGGTTATACGGCAAGGAAATGAATTTAAGTCTGACTAACCCTACGGTCCTGGTAGGGCTCTTTTTGGGCGGGATGCTGCCTTTCCTCTTCTGCTCGATGACTATGCGCGCCGTAGGCCGGGCAGCCGGCAAGATTGTGCTGGAGGTGCGCCGGCAGTTCAAGGAGATTATTGGCCTGATGGAGGGAAAGGCCAAGCCGGATTATGCCCGCTGCGTGACGATTGCCACTGCTGCTGCACAACGGGAAATGGTCGTCCCATCATTGATGGCGATTATTACCCCGGTGGCTGTCGGGCTGCTGATTGGCGTAGATTCTTTGGCCGGGCTTTTGACCGGCGCCACCGTCACCGGATTTGTCCTGGCGGTAATGATGGCTAATTCCGGCGGCGCCTGGGACAATGCCAAGAAATACGTAGAGGAAGGTAATTACGGCGGTAAGGGCTCTGCGGCGCACAAGGCCACGGTTGTCGGCGATACTGTCGGCGACCCCTTTAAAGATACCTCCGGCCCCAGCTTGAACATCCTGATTAAGCTGATGTCTATGGTTTCCATCGTTTTCGCCTCCTTCATCATCTCCCACTCCCTATTTAAGTAGGGACACCCCGTAATCCAATCGGCAGGGTGTCCCCAGGGGACACCCTTAGCTTCAGTTTGTGGGGTGTCCCCTAAAATATTTGTTGTTTTCGAGGGAGGCGGTAGTATAATGTTGTTATGAATGATTTGGAATTCGTCCGGCGCTGCGTAAACGGCGACCAGCAGGCCTGGGGCGAATTCATAGAGAAATACTCCCGCTTAGTATACAATTACGCCCTCAGTATCTTAAGCTCGAATAATTATTCCTTTGCCCAGAATCACCTCCCGGATATCTTTCAGGAAATTTTCGCCTCGCTGCTCAAAGATAATTGCAAAAAATTACGCAGCTTCCAAGCCAGAAATGGCTGCAGCCTGGCTACTTGGCTGCGGCAGGTAACAATTAATTCCACCATCGATTACCTGCGTAAGCTTAAGCCCGCGGCCTCGTTAGACGAAGGGGCTGAAGAAGAGATTAGCTTGGCGGATATCCTTACGGATCGCTCCGCTTCTGCCCCGGACCTGCTTACCCAGGAGGAAAAATTAGGCGCCTTAAAGGACTGCATCAGCAAGCTTAGGGCCGAAGATAAGTTTCTCCTGGAATTATACCTTAATCGCGGGTTGAGCCTGGAAAAAATCAAAGGGTATTTCAGGGTTTCCCGCGGCGCAATCGATATGCAGAAATTGCGGGTTATCGCCAGATTAAAAGCATGTTTTAAGCGCAAGGGGTTTATGTTAGATTCTTAAGCTGGGCGCGTCTGTTATAATAGGAGAGAATGATGGGGCAAAAAATCGAAAGTCTGATTAAGGCGGCCTACCGGCAGTGGAAAGCCGCTCAGCCGAAAGCCTGCGGCGCGCATCCCGGGGAAGAGCAGATCGCCTGTTTTCTGGAAGGCAGGCTTTCCCGGGGAGAGAGCAGCCGGGTGATCTCGCATCTATTGGTTTGCGATGATTGCGCCGAGGCGCTCTCCCTGAGCTTAAAGACCGAAATAAAAGAAGAGCGGCCTGTGCCTGCGGAATTAATCGCGCGCCTGAAAGACTTGGCTGCCCGGGCATCCGGCTTCCCGCTCTGGGAAATTATACTGAAGGTTAAAGAGCAGGCGCTGGAGCTTCTCAGCAATACCGGCGATGTGCTGGCAGGCCGGGAATTGCTGCCGGCGCCGGCGCTGCGCGGCCGCTCGGCCCGGGATTTTAAAGACGAGGTAAATATCTTCAAGGATTTTGCCGGCATCAGGGTCCAGTTGAAAATCGAAAAAAAGGCCGCCCGCGAATTCAATCTGACCATTACCGCCAGGGAAAGGCAGACGCAAAGGATAATCAAGGATTTGCGGGTTTCCCTTTTCCGGGCCGATCTGGAATTGGAATCCCGCCTGAGCGATACGGGCGCGGTAACTTTCGAGCACGTCTTATTAGGGAAATATGCCGTCGAGATTACCAGCGCGGAAAATAAGTTAGCCTCCGTATCGCTGGACATAAAGGTATAGCCGGATTTCCCATGCACGACTGCGAAGGGCCATTAGTCCTGGAAATATCAAGGCAGGCGGACTCGCTGAAGATGAGCATCGCCGGCCAGGCCGAAACCAACCCCACCCTCAAGTATTACAGCCAATGCGAATTTTCCGCGCCGGAGATTGACGGTCTCACCCGGGAAATCACCTTCCTGCTCAATAAAATAAGAAAGGTTGATTCCGCTGCCGAGCCCCTGGCGCGTCCCTTAGCTAAAACCGGCCGGCTGCTTTGGGACAATCTGCTTTCCCGCCTGATCAGCGAAAGGTTGAAATCAGCCGCAAGCGCGAATTTAATTCTGCTATTAGATGAGGAATTAGTCAGCATACCCTGGGAACTCCTTCATGACGGCGATAATTTCTTATGCCTGAAGTTTAACCTTTCCAGGTTAGTAAGGACCAAAAAAGAGCCCCAATCCCTGCGTTACCGCTCCAGCCCCGCGGTGGCCAGGATGCTCATCCTCGCCAATCCGACCAATGATTTAAAATCGGCGTATCTGGAGGGCGTCAATATCCGCAATCAGTTCGAGCGCAGGAGGCGCTCCCTGCAGATCGATTTCAAATCCACCTATATCGATAAATTATTCGTGAAAAAAAATTTCAGCGATTACGATATCGTGCATTTTGCCGGCCACTGCGAATATGACCCGGATAACCAGAAAGATGCCGGCTGGGTTTTAAGCGGCTCCAGGTTTACCGCCCTCGATATACTGGCCTTAGGCGCAAGCGGCGCCATGCCCGGACTGGTGTTTTCCCATGCCTGTCACTCTGCCGCGGACAGCGGTAGCCTTTTAGACGCGGATTACCAGCAGAGGTATTACAGCCTGGCGGCGGCATTCCTGTTCGCCGGGGTACGTCATTACTTAGGCTCGATCCGCTGGATAGAAGATTCATCCGGCCTGAGTTTTGCCAAAGAGTTTTACACCCAACTGATGGCCGGAAAATCCGTGGGCGAATCCGTGCGGTTGGGGAGGCTGAAATTAGTAAGAGATTACGGCTTAGACTGCCTGCACTGGGCGAATTATCTGCTTTATGGCGATCCGAATTTTATCTTCTTTGGCCCGCCGGAAAAAGCACGGAAGCAGAAAGCAAGGCAGGGATTTGCTATCGGCAGGAAGATAGCGGCTGGGCTGGGGCTGGCCTTGGCCGCCGCAGCCGTATGGTTATACCTATATTATCGTTTGCCCAGCCTGAACCCCGGGGCTTACCGTCTCTTTGCGCAGTGTAAAAAATTTTTCCGGGAAGGGAATAATCAAGGAGCACTGCAGGCCTGCGGCGCGCTGGTCAAAAAGGACCCTATGTTCCTGGAGGCCTATCCCTTGCTGGCCGGCGCCTGCGAGCGCCAGGGCGCGCGGGAGCAGGCTCTGAAATATTACTTCGATTATGCCTTGCAAAGCGAAAAGAAACAGGATCATCGCTGCTTGAGCGCGGCTTATATACAAATCGGCTGGCTTTATTTCAATCAGGGGGATTTTCAGAATGCGGAGGATTTTTATAACCGAACTATCGCCTTAAGCCGGCAGGGCAGGGATAGGCTGAACCAGGCAATCGCTCTGCGCAAGTTAGCCGTCCTGCAGATCGAGCGGGAGAATTACGATGCCGCCCTGCAGCTTTTGACTAAGTCATCGGCAATCAACCGCGAAAGGCAAAGTGACCCCCGGCACCGCTATAACCTGGCCTGCGACTATTTTGACATCGGGCTGTTATTCGCGGATAAAGATGACCTGCCCGCGGCAAAGGAATTTTACGGCAGAAGCCTGAAGATATTTCAGGGTTTAAAGCTGAAGTCCGAGTTGAGCGATTACTATTTTAATCTCGGGGAAATCTACAAGTTTGAAAAGCAATACCAGAAGGCGCTGGAATATTATGCCCGGGGCATGCAGGCCGACCAGGCATCCGGCAACCTGCCCAGCCTGGCCGCGGATTTTGATATGCTGGGGGAATTATACGCGGAAATTGGGAATTTCCCCCGGGCCAGGGAATGTTTCGAGCAGGCAGCGGCAATCGCTAAAAAGATCAATTGCCTGCCGGAGCTGGCCTCGGCCACTTACAATTTAGGCAATTTATACGGAGGGCATCATGAAGCCGGCCAGGCAAAAATTTATCTCCAGGAAGCGCTCGAGCTCTATAAGAAACTCGACCCCCGCCGGTACCAGGAAATCAAACAAGAGCTTGAGGGAGAATAAGGAATTCTCCCTTTCTATTGACAAGCAGGATAATTATGTTATATTGAAAACCAGGGCAGTAAAATAGATTTCAAAGCGGGAGAGTGCAAAATGAGAAAAAAATTTATCATTTGTTTTCTTATTATCTTTGCCTTCATCTTCACGTTTCGCCTTTATGCCGCCGAGCAGGGGGAGAAAGGCGAGGAGGAGGTAATATATTCTCCTAAGGCGGTTGACGCCCAAAAGTTTACCCTGCAAAAGACTCCGGTAAATAAGCTGGTGCGCGGTTTTGTCAATATGACCTTATGCTGGGCAGAGCTTTTCGCCCAACCGATCAAAGTTTCCAAAGAACGTAATCCCGGCGTTGGCCTGACCCTCGGCCTGGTAGAAGGCGTCTTCCTTTCGGCCCTACGCGCCGCCACCGGATTATTCGATACGGTTACCTGCCTCATCCCTCCTTATGACCGGCCGCTGATGAAGCCGGAATACGCCTTTGAGAGTCCGGAAAAGGCGTAGAAATTCCGCTAATTAAAAATTCCCAAAAATTTTTGTGAGATTTTACCGCCTCCTGCGTCAATTAGGATAGGAGGTGGCAAAATGAGAAAGTGTGCGGTAGCGGTTTTGGCTGGATTTTGGTTTTTAGCGGTAAAGGTATCTGCCGGGGAGCTCGCCTGGGAAGAGATTGGCAGGGGCAATCTGAATTTGAGAACAATCCTCGTGGACCCGGCTGACCCGCGCCTGCTTTATTTCGGTTCAAACAATGGTGTTTTTCAGAGCACAGACGCGGGGGCAAGCTGGCGGAATATCTTATCAGTCAGGGGAGAAGACAGGGGGGTAAATTTTTTGCTTTTTCACCCGCAGGATAGAAACGTCATCTATGCCGCTACCGGCAACGGGCTTTATTACAGCGCCAACCGGGGCAGGAATTGGAGCCGAATTTTTAAAGGCAGGAATTTTCAGGATCAGCAATGCGCCTGCGCGGCCATTTTCAGAGAGACGATTTATCTGGGCACGCAAGGCGGCTTGTTTATCAGCCGGGACCGCGGCGTCAGCTGGCAGAAAGCGCAGGGAAAAATTACCGCTGAGAGGGTCCGGGCAATTGCCGGCAGCCAGTCGGAGCCGGATTGCGTTTATGCTGCCGCAGCCTCCGGGATCTTCCGTAGTCAGGATGCAGGCCAAAGCTGGGAGAGGATTTTCGTGGCCCGGGCAACAGAGGATAATAGCGAGGCCGGGGAGATTAACGAAGATTTTGACGCCCGGATGCAGGTTTCCGATATCCGGTATATCGCGCTTGCCCCGGATAATTTAAACCGCCTTTACCTGGCTACTGCCAGAGGAGTGTATTTCAGCCGGGACCGGGGGCTCAACTGGAATATGCTTACTGAATTCGGCCTGTTGAGTCGGGACGTCAGGTTCCTGCTGGCGGCGGGAAATTCAAGGCTTTACGCCCTGACTCAGTCCGGTGTGTTCGCCTATACAAATGAGCGCTGGCAGGAATTATCTTTTACCCTGCCTGCCGGCGAAGTAAAATCTTTGAGTTTGGATAACAAGGGTTATCTTTACGCCGCCTGCCAGAATGGTTTATACCGCGCTAACCCCGCCTCTATAGATAGCGCACAATACGAAAATATCCTCGCCCTCTATGCAAAAGACGAGCCGAAAATCAACGAGGTGCAGAAGGCCGCCATAAAATATGCCGAGGTCCAGCCCGAGAAAATCAAGCTTTGGCGCAGGCAGGCGGCGGCCAGGGCGTTCCTGCCTAAAGTTACCGCCGGAGTCAACCGGGATACCGCAGACCTCTGGCATTGGGAATCCGGCTCCAGCAGCAAATCAGGCGACGATATCCTAGTCCGGGGCAAGGACAATGTGTCCTGGGATGTAAGCTTAGGGTGGGATTTAGGGGATCTGGTTTGGAATGACGCGCAGACCTCGATTGATGTGCGCTCGCGGCTTGCGGTGCAGCTGCGCAACGACATCTTGGATGAGGTGAATAAGTATTATTTCGAGCGCATCCGGATAAAGATCGAGCTGGATAACCTGTCTCTCGAAGAGAGAAAGAAACGTTTTGAAAAAGAACTGCGCCTGCAGGAGCTCACCGCCTCGCTCGATGCCCTGACCGGCGGCTATTTATCCCGCCAGCTTAAGTAAGGGAAGGGAGCGGTTTTTTTGTAAACAATAACTTGAATGTCACGAGTTAAGGTAGTAAAATAAAATTCATTTTGGTGAACAATGCATACAAGCATATTTTATCTACGGGAGGCAGCAATGAATGGATTGTCTAAAAAATTGTATTCATGTTTTTTAATTTTAGGCGGCGTTTTCTTTATGGTGCCGGCATTCGCTTCGGATATCACCATTAGTTCAAACACTACATGGCCGGATGGGAACTACACTTATGACAATGTTATGGTGACGAATAACGCGGTTTTAACCTTTGACGGAGCAGTCACTCTCAATGCTCAGAGACTTACAATTGATTCTGGTTCATCTATATCAGCCGACGGTAAAGGTTACGGCCCCTGCTGTGGTCCAGGCGCACCGGAACCTTGGAGCGGTGAGCCTTGCTGGGCGGCAGGCGCAGGACATGGAGGAAAAGGCGGGGCGGGCAGAGGAGGGATTCCTGGAGGCATTACCTATGGTTCAGCAGTTGCGCCGGAAGAAATGGGGAGCGGTTCTAAAGGACGAAACTCAGGAACTTATGGCGGCGGGGCAATAAAATTAGTAATTGGAGAAACTTTGACAATAAATGGTGTTATTAGAGCCAATGGAGAGAATAGTGTAGATTACTATGCTGGGGGCGCAAGCGCCGGAAGCATTTATATAACTGCTAAGAGGTTTGAAGGCACAGGTTCAATCAGCGTAAATGGAGGAGCGGGTAATAGTCATACAGCCGGCGGTGGAGGCGGAGGAAGAATAGCTGTTTATTATCAAAGCTCCAACTTTAGCGGGATGATAGAAGCACAAGGGGGAATAGGTTTTGAGAATGGAGAGAATGGGACGGTGGTACAGGGCGAAGATACCCCGGAAGTATTTGATGGAGATGTCATAATAGATACGGATACAACCTGGGCCGCGGGTACCTATACTTACGAAAACGTCCATATAACAAACGGCGCAACTTTAAGTTTTAACCGTTCTCCTGTCATTCTTAATGTGGGAAATCTTACCGTTGATACCGGGGCTTCTATTTCTGTAGATGAGGCAGGCTATGGAGCTGGTCAAGGGCCGGGCACCGGCACTTACAATAACCGGCACGGCGGCGGAGGCGGTTATGGCGGCAGAGGCGGTAACGGCGGATGGACAGGGGCGGGTATTGCCTTAGGCGGCCCTGCTTATGGTTCGGCTGCTGCGCCGATTGACTTAGGCAGCGGCGGAGGA
>Ga0156240_114_pt1 | contig 21626 bp, 22 predicted proteins | sample RifCSPlowO2_12_FD_107887 | JGI IMG/M metagenome (GOLD analysis project Ga0156240, IMG submission 107887) | Omnitrophica WOR_2 bacterium RIFCSPLOWO2_12_FULL_51_8
TTGTTTTCTTCGGGCCTGCCGAGACCAGGACAATCGCGCAGTCCGGGGTGTTTAACCTCGGTTTTGTCACTATGCCGCTTATCCTCAATCAGCTGCCGCTGGCGACGCTGTTCGGGTTTGCCTGGTTTGCCTTATTATTCCTGGCGGGGATCACTTCTTCCGTGTCGCTGGCCCAGCCGGCAGTGGCATTCTTAGAAGACGAGTTTGAGATCAGCCGTAAAAAGGCAGTGACTATCTTTGCGGCAGTTTCTTTTGTCCTTTGCCAGCCGGCGGTGTTTTTCTTAAAGAACGGGGTAGTGGATGAATTAGACTTCTGGGGCGGGACATTCTTCCTGGTGGTGTTTGCGGCAATCGAGACTGTCATTTTTGCCTGGGTGTTTGGGATGGAGCGGGCCTGGGATGAGATACACAAAGGCGCGGATATGCGGGTGCCGAAAATTTATAAATTCATCATTAAGTACATTACGCCGTTATTTTTGTTTATTATACTGGGAATGTGGCTGTGGCAGGAATGGCTTCCGATAATCTTTATGCAGAAAACTGCGCCTGAGGACCGGCCGTTTATCATCGGCACCCGGGCAGGTTTAATCTCCGTATTCCTGATTCTGGCGGTTTTGGTAAAAATCGCCTGGAGGCGTAAGAGGGCAATAGAGGAACAAATTAGATGAGGCTGGCTGGCTGGATATTTTTGATTTTCTCCTGGGGGATAATTCTGGGCTTGACCTTTTTTTGTTTCGCCAAGGTTTTTTCCAAAAGGGAGCTAAAGTGACAAAAACAGCGCTTTTTTTATTTATCCCCGCGGCACAATCACGATGGAAGATGCCCGGAAAGGGCAGATCGACCTAACGATAGGCGCGGCCAAGGTTTGGATTAAATTGGTCCGCGTAACCCGCGCTACCACCCGGCTGAAGGTCTCCGCCCGCAAACACCACCTGCCGGATCTGGAGTTGGCGCAGGACTTGTATGTTTGGATCATCGAGGATGCCGCGGAGTAGGGCAGGAAAAAATCGCGTTACTTTTGGAAAACTTTATGCTAATATAAATTTCCTCAAGCGAGTGGCAGATTTTTGATAATTATCCTGCGATAGCAGGATAGCGAAGATAATCAAGATTGATTATTATCAAAAATCTAAGGGGGTGCGGGGGAAAATTTCCCCCGCGTTTGGGGGAGAACAGCGATACCTAAATAAAATAAATCTAGGTTTGAGCGTTAGGAGGGGGGCTTGCCCCCTCCTAAGGAACGAGCGTCATTATATACGCTATAAGTTAAGACAAAGTAACTACTGCTCTTTTGGATTTAATCCTTTTGAATTATCTATAGCGAGTGACAAAGCCGAGGTAGCTCAGTGGTAGAGCGCGGCCCTGAAAAGGCCGGCGTGGGAAGTTCGATTCTTCTCCTCGGCAAATTACAAAAGAGAGGAACTTATAAATAGTCCCTCTCTTTTTTATTTTACCGATTCACCCGCCGTGATAAAATATATTACAGAGTGTTTTTCTTTGGAGTATAATTAACATAATGATAAAGCATAAAATAAGTCCGACTATAATCTTGCGTTTAGGTGTTTCGTTATTAGCAATTATCTTACCCTTAATCCTCCTCATTAAAGGAATATACAGCTCTTTTTTATACACATTCTCTATACCTTTGATTTGGCAAGTTAGCTTTTTAGGGAAACCATTTACTTCGCTAGGCTTCAGAGGGGGCTTCTTTAAAATTCTCGATTATTATTGGATTGATAAGCGGTTGTATTCTTGGCCTAATCGGAGGCAATCTACTAAAGATTATTGGTGTAACAAAGTATGTTTATAGTAACATGGATAAACTGCAAATATCCATAGGGACTTTAAACATTGCTTTTTCTTGGCAGAACGAATTGGGTTATCGGCTATTAAGTACTAGTAATAGCTCAGCAGGCATAAGTTTGTATTTAATATTTAGTTCATTACTTGTTGGATTAGGTGAGGAGATATTCTGGAGAGGCTTTATACAGAATAAAATATCCAACCATCTCTCAGTAAATTTATCTATTTGGATTACGGCGGCCCTATTTGCTTTAATTCATTTTTATATATTTACGATTCTTCCTGTAAGGCTAGGGGTATTTTTCTTATTTCTAATAGCTGTTTCAGGAATAGTCTGGGGATACTTATTTAAGTATTTCAATAGTATATGGTCCTCAGCAATATCCCATGGCATTACGGCTTTCATCATCTGGAAGTATTACTTTTTTAGCAAACCGTAATATAAAGTGGAAGGTTAAAGGATGCAGCAGGATAAAAGTTACCAAAATTTACTGGATAAAATGCTTCGGACTGAAAGGCTCGGAGATGTTATTTATAAATCCTTGGCATTAAAGGTAAAAGATAAAGACCTTAGATTAACTTACGACAGGCTTGCTTTAAATGAGCAAGAGACAGCCAGATATATAGAGAATGAGATATTGGCTTTAGATAAGAGTCGTTCCTTGCCGGGTAACGGCGTAATTTTGAATCTAGTAAAGTTTATTTGCGGTATACTGCCAGCAAGGCAGATTGCTTGGATTTTAAAGAATATTCTTAAGAGGAGAATGTATAGTAAGTGGTATAATGTACACAAAGATAGCAATAGAGAGTTCTGGCGTTTGCTTTTGAACCATGAGAATTTACAACATGAACTTTTGAGTTTAGGATAACAAAAAAGTAGGTGCGGCATGAAAACCAGGGATTTCTTTAAGCTGTTTTTTATTGTTGTAGGGGTCTACGATGTATTATTGGGTGGGGCATTCGCAGTTTTTTACAAGAATATTTATGCATATTTGAATATTGCTTTGCCCAATCATCCGGGGTATATATTTGTCCCCGCCTTATTTATTATCGCTGGCGGAATCGGTGAGTTTTTAATCGCTAAGGATCCCTTGAGAAACGTTGATTTAGCTATAATGAGGCTATTGATGAAGTTATCATTTGCACTTGCTGTATTCTATAGCTATTTTAAGTTCGGTGTGCCTCCAATATTTATGTTAATTTCAACAGCAAGCGTTATCGGAGTAGTTGTAAACATAATGTTTATACGCTGGGCAAACGCAGAAAACGCCAAAGCTTAACGGTAAGGAGTAAAGCTGTGAAAATTGGTCTAATCGCTATGAGTGGAGTGCGTGCTTATAACGAAGAATTGACTAAACTAGGGTTGACTCTGCCGGGTTTTGTTGACCGCAATAAAATCATCGCATCCTTACCTAGCCTAGGGTTGCTTACTTTGGCAGGCATGACTCCGGGTGTCATAGGGATAGAATATATAGAGATAGCTGATATTAAGAACGTGGATGAGCTCCCAAATTCATTTGATATGGTCGCCATATCAACATATAGTGCACAAATCTTTGAGGCCTATGAGTTGTCGGACCGGTATAGAAAAAAAGGGATAAAGACAGTTATAGGGGGGCCGCACGTTACATCTCTTCCAGAAGAAGCAAAAGAGCATTGTGATTCGGTTGTCATTGGAGAAGGCGAACCCACATGGCTTGAGCTGCTTAATGATTGCGAGAAAGACAACCTAAAACCTTTTTACACCTCATTTGATAAAAACTTTGATTTAAAAGATGCCCCTATGCCAAGGTTCGAGCTACTAAATCCAGAAAAATATAACCGGTTGACAGTTCAGACTAGTAGAGGTTGCCCGCATCATTGTGAATTTTGTGCAGCATCAATATTAATTTCAAAGAAATATAAGCAAAAACCAGCAAACAAAGTTATTAAAGAAGTAAAAGCAATAAAGAAAGTATGGAAAAAGCCATTTATAGAGTTTGCTGATGATAATACATTTGTTGATAAAAAATATTGGATAGACTTGCTTAGGGAACTAAAGAAAGAGGATGTCAGGTGGTTTACCGAAACAGACATTTCTGCTGCTGAAAATGATGAGCTTTTGGACCTTATGCGGGAGAGCGGATGTCAACAGGTACTTATTGGGCTTGAGAGTCCTTCCAAGAAAGGCCTGGATGGGTTAGAGCTGTCTAGTAACTGGAAGATGAGGCAACTTGATAAATATAAATATGCTATTGATAAGATTCAGTCACATGGCATAACCGTAAACGGCTGTTTTATTCTTGGTCTAGATGGACAAGATAAAGGGATATTTGATGAAGTTTGGCAATTCGTCCAAGAAAGCGGACTATATGAGGTTCAGATAACAGTTATGACAGCATTTCCCGGTACTCCTCTATATAAAAGGTTAACGGGAGAAAAAAGGGTTGTTAAGGAAGAGGATTGGGCAAAGTGTACCTTATTTGATGTTAATTTTAAACCTCAAAATATGTCCATCCCTGAGCTTGAGAAAGGCTTTCGTGACCTCGCTGAGAAGGTTTACAGCGCTGAATTTACCCATCATAGAAGAAACCGTTACAAGAATATGATTAGAGATCTACTTAAGAAAAATCAAGAAGCTCAAAATTAACGGCACACTAATGGCACAAAGGTAGTTCCAAATGTTTATAAGTTCTCGTAAAATAAGCAGTTAGTTCAATAGCCATTTTCGGACGGTTCTATTTTCCCACCATATCAGGTCTGAAAAATAGAACCGTCCCCTTTTACTACATCGAAAATATCTTTTATAGTTTCATCGTGTTCTGAATATTTCTTCTCTAGCATTTCAATCTTAGCGGATAACTCTTTATGGGTTAGGAGAATTTCTCTTAACTTGGTAAATGCTCTCATAATTAGAATATTAACCTGTATAGCTCTTTCGCTATTCAATACGCTAGAGAGCATAGCCACGCCGTGTTCGGTAAATACATAAGGCAAATACTTAATATGTTTGCCTCTTCTGGAATCGTTGGATTTTGTAGTGTTTAAGGTCACAATTTGTGACCTTAAAGATTCCACTTCTTCCCAGGATAATTGGAACATGAAATCACCTGGGAAACGTTTAATATTCCTTTTTACTACCTGATTCAAAACCTTAGGCGCAACTACATAAAGTTTAGCCAAATCACGATCCAGCATTACTTTTTTACCCCTTAATTCCCGGATCCTTGTAGCAATAATTTCTACAGCGATTGCATTAGTCATCTTGTCTTCTCCTTCCTACTATTAATAGACGTAGAAAAAGAAAAAATCTAACATAAAAATGTTATTTTTTCATCGATTACGCAAATTTTTTGCTGCTTTCCAAACGCCATATGCAAGAGGCTCGGCATACCGCCATTAGAGGGCGGTTTTTATTTGTGTTAGGCGGTATAGCGGACGAGCCCTTATAAAAACAGATTATTTCTTGAACTGAACTTGAAGCGAGGACGCTGGGGCTGGCGGCGCCGCCGCCCGCTGCCAGTCCCAAGCCGAGCCGAACACGCATTAAAATTAGCTGGAAGTCTGCCGACCCAGGCAGACGCCAAGTGAGCCCCGCTCCCAAGCGGGGCGAACGGCGGAGCGCGAGCTTTGGGAAGATTTCTTTGATCCTGTAAACATTTTGACCACACTCGGCTTAAATAGCCAAACGGGAAATGTGGCAGAGTTCGGTTAAAGTTATCACATTTTAGCGATAGTTGTTGAAATTAATGGCACGCTAATGGCACAAATGATAAAACAATTTCGGCTATGTTGCGGGAATGCTGCGGGAGTGGTATAATACTTATTTGGGGGGGAAGGCGTGGATATGATAGATAAGCCGTTACTGAAAAGAATACTGTTGGCCTGCGGCGTGGCAGCCCTCTGCGCCGCGCCGTTTGTCTATATTTTTTTTCCGGTTAAAGAAGCCGCGCCGGACAGGCCCGGGCAAGAGGCCGCCTCTGAAACAGCGCGGCCCGGAAAAGGAGAGCCGCTTGCTGCCCCTGAACAATCAGGGATAACCGCAGCAGAGCTCCTGCGGAAAGAAAGGGAAGAATTGATGTTGAGGCGTCCTCGGCAGGAGGCAGTCCCTGCGCAAGTAGAAATTCCGCCTGCGGAAGGACCCGGCATGCCTCCCAGAGAGAATCCTGCAATGGGAAAGCCCCCGGTGGGTAATTACTTACCCAATAATCCCGGGGTAGAAACGCCCTCCAGGGATAATTACCCGGCTTACCCGCCCGATAATCCCGCGGCGGGAACGCCCCCAATGGATCATTACCCGCCAGAAAATCCTTAAGCTGCTCTGGTAACGTCTGTTGCCTGCTCGCCTTTTGGCCCCTGGGTAATTTCGAATTCTACCTCTTGGCCTTCTTCCAAGGTCTTATAGCCATCGCCTTTGATCGCGCTGTAATGCACAAACACATCTTTGCCGTCAGAGGACGTGATGAAACCATAACCCTTTTGGTTGGAGAACCATTTTACTTTTCCTCTTGCCATTGCTGCCTATTCACCTCCTTCAAGTCTATCCCGGCTCATAACCGCTGCAAAAATTTTCTCTGAAAATTTTTGCGCATTTGCCGGGATTATTTCGCGGACGCTTCGCTATAAGTTATGTTCGCTCACTACGTTCGCTCCATAACTTATCCGCGCAATAAAAAAAACCGTAAAGCATTTAAATAAAAAAACTTGCTTTACGGTTTAACTTTGCTGAACACTTGTTTTAAAAGCTCTCCTTGACAATTACTGAACGGCTTTAAGTATAGCAATTTTTCCGCATTTGTCAATAATTTTCGCCAATTTTGCCTTGAAAAAAAGAATAAAACTGTTATGATATGGGAAGTCTTTTTTTTGCCGGCGTAGCTCAGCTGGTAGAGCAGCGCTTTCGTAAAGCGCGGGTCGGGGGTTCAATTCCTCTCGCCGGCTTAAATGAGCCCGCAACTTACGGAGCGAAGCGAACGTAAGTTGCTTGGGCGAATTTATCCCGAGCGTGCGCAGTAGATTTCGCAGAAATCTACAAGCGTTTACGCGAGGGAAAAGGATGTTTTGTCAAAATTTACCGAAGTCTTAAAAGACCGTAACTTTTTTCTCCTCTGGCTGGGGCAGATTATCTCGCAGTTAGGCGACCGGCTGGACCAGATGGCCTTGATTGCCCTGGTCTATTTGCGGGCCCCGGGCTCCACCTGGGAGATTGCCAAAATCCTTTCCTTTACGATTATCCCGGTGTTTTTGATCGGGCCGCTTGCCGGGGCCTGCGTGGACCGCTGGGACCGCCGGCGCACGATGTATATCTGCGACCTGCTGCGCTCGGCGCTGGTCTTGAGCATCCCGCTGTTCCTATTTTACAAGGAGGGATATGCCTTGATTTACCTGATTGTCTTTGTAGTTTTCTCCATCGGCAGGTTTTTTGTGCCGGCAAAACTCTCGATTGTCCCTGACCTGGTGGGGAAAAATGACCTCTTGATGGCCAATTCCCTGGTAAACACTACGGGAATGATTGCCGCCATCCTAGGCTTTGGCATCAGCGGCATAGTGGTAGAGTGGCTGGGGGCAAGGAGCGGATTCTACTTAGATGCCTTAAGTTTCCTGGTTTCCGCGGCGCTGGTCTTTTTTATCAGTAAAAAGGTCAAGGCCTCGGTCAGCCTGTGGAGGGTGAGCAAGGAAATCGTGGAGGTATTCAGGAAATCGGTATTCCAGGAGATCAAAGAGGGAGCGCGTTACTTTATCAGGAAGAAAGACCTCAGGTTTACCGCGGGGATAATATTCATTCTCTGGTCGGCATTAGGCGCGGTCTACGTGGTGGGGATCGTCTTCGTGCAGAAAACCCTGCATTCGGCCACCAAGGACCTGGGGTTATTGATTATGTTCCTGGGGCTGGGGCTGTTTCTCGGCTCTTTGCTCTATGGCCGATTCGGCCAGAAGGTCTCCCACTATAAGGCCATCTTTATTTCCCTCTCCTTAAGCGGCCTGATGCTGGTGGTTTTTGCCGTCACTATCGACCATTACCCGTATTTTAAGATCGCGGCGCTCCTGGCTTTTATGCTGGGGTTGTTGATTTCGCCGATTATGATCGCCTCCAATACCATCATCCATCAGTCAAGCGATAACGGGATGATGGGAAAGATTTTCAGTTCTTTTGAGGTGCTCATCCACCTGGGGTTCCTGTTGTCCATGTTTTTAAGCAGTATCCTTGCGGAGCGGATGTCGCATCTATCTATCCTCGTGGCTGTGGGGTGTTTTTTCAGCGCCTTAGGGATCCTGAACCTTTTATCCCAGCGGAAAATCCCCGGTTTGGATAAAGCTTAGCGGAATGATTAAATTAGAAGAGCATAAAGACCTGACGGTAAATCAGGGAATAGAAAAATTAGCCGCGCCGGCTAAAGTATATCTGCCTCTTTCGCAGCACTTAGGAAAGATTTGCGCCCCCCTGGTGAGGGCCGCGGATACGGTCCTCTTGGCGCAAAAGATCGCCGCGGCCCAGGCGCATGTCTTTAGTCCCATACACAGCTCGGTTTCAGGCAGGGTGGCCGCCATAGAGGACTGGCCGCATCCGGTGTTGGGGAGATGCAAGGCGATAGCGATTGAGAATGACGGTTTAGACAGAACTGAAAACCCCTGCCTGCCGGCAGGCAGGGAAAAACCGAAAACCGAGGATGAGATAGGAAGATTGACGCCGGAGGAGATCCGCAGCCTCGTTTTTGAGGCGGGAGTGGTAGGGATGGGCGGGGCAAGTTTGCCCAGCCACATTAAACTATTTCCCCCTAAGCCGGTGGATACCCTGATTATCAATGCCGCGGAATGCGAACCGTACCTGACCTGCGATTACCGCTTAGCGCTGGAGAAAACAAAGGAAATCCTGCTGGGCATTGGGCTGATCAAAAAATGTCTGGCCGTAAAAAATGTGATTATCGCTATCGAGGATAACAAGCCCGCCGCGATAAAGGCTTTTGAAGAGGCCTTCGGTTCTCGGTTCTCGGTTCTCGGTTCTCGGCGAAAACCGAACACCGAACACCGAGAACCAATAGAAGGGGTAGTTTTGCGCTCGCAATATCCGCAGGGCGGAGAAAAGCAGCTGATTAAAAATATCCTCGGTAAAGAGGTTCCCTCGGGCAAGCTCCCCTTTGACGTGGGCGTAGTGGTGCATAACGTAGCTACTGTCTTTGCCATCTATGAGGCAGTGTATCTGAATAAACCTCTCTATGAGCGCGTGGTTACCGTAACCGGAAGCTGCCTTACGCATCCGAAGAATTTACTGGTGCGTATCGGTACGCCCATCTCCGAACTGATTGCCGCCTGCGGTCCGCTAAAGAAAGAGCCGGCTAAGATTATCATTGGCGGGCCGATGATGGGGAGCGCGCAGTATTCCCTTGAGGCGCCGGTAATCAAATCTACCGGCGGCGTAGTCCTGCTGGATAAAAGGGAGGCCAAGGTCCAGGAGGAGGAATTCTGTATCCGCTGCGGCGCCTGTGTCAGGGCCTGCCCGGCAGGCCTTGAGCCCTGCCTGATTAATTTAGCCAGCGAAAAAGAAAAATGGACAGAGGCCAAAATATATCGTACCCTGGATTGCATTGAGTGCGGGCTGTGCAATTATGTCTGCCCGGCGCATCGGCCCTTGACCCAATCCATCAAAAGGGCGAAGTTAGAGGTGGCGAAGGGAGGCCAAGCAGCATGAGAGAGATGACGCGTTACGGTTTGATCCTGGCAATAATCTGCGCGGCAGCCAGCGCGTCGCTGGCAGGGATGAATTCCCTGACCAGGGATAGGATTGCGGCGCAGGCGAAAGCCGAAGAGGAGGAGGGCCTGAAAGCCGTTTTTCCTGAGGCGGCGGATTTTAAACCGGTCAAATCCAAAGAAAAGGTTGTTTATTATCAGGCCTACGGCAGAGACGGGGGCTTTCTCGGCGCGGCCTTTAAGGCAAGAGGCAAGGGTTATTCCAGCGTCATCGAGGTGATTGCCGGGATGAAGAAAGACGGCACCATCACCGCCATCAAGATCCTTAATCAGAATGAGACGCCGGGCCTGGGTAACCGGGTAGCGGAACCGGAATTCCGGGAGCGGTTCAGCAATAAGCGGATCGTTGATTTAAACGGCATACAGGCAATTACCGGCGCCACTATCTCCTCAAAGGCGGTAATCAACGCCGTGAAGGTAAAAGCCAACCAGGTCAAGGAGTTAATCGGGGATGAAAAATAATCTTTTGGTCAGCGCAGCTCCGCACCTGCATAATAAGGAATCAGTCAGTAAAATTATGTGGCTGGTGGTTTTGAGTTTATTGCCGGTAGGGGCGGCCGGGGTGTTTATTTTCGGTGTCAGCGCCTTCCGGGTGATTATTCTGGCAACAGCGTCCAGCATAGTCACCGAAGGCATCTGCCAGATTATTTCCAGGAGGAAGGTTACTGTTTTAGACGGCAGCGCCGCGCTCACCGGGATATTGCTTGCCTTTAATCTGCCGGCGCAGGCGCCCTGGTGGCTGCCGGCGGCCGGGGCCATTTTTTCCATTGCCATCGGAAAACAGATTTTCGGGGGGCTGGGCCAGAATATTTTTAATCCCGCGCTGGCGGGCCGAGCGTTTCTAATGGCCTCCTGGCCGAAATATATGACTGCCTTTACCGCCCCCTTAAACTATGATGCCGTTACCAGCGCCACGCCGCTGGCGCTACTCAAAGAAGGGCATGCCTTGCAGAATATCTCTTACCTTGATTTATTCCTTGGCCGGCGCGGCGGATGCATCGGAGAAGTTTGCGTCGCGGCATTGCTTGCCGGAGCGGCCTTTCTTCTCTTAAAGGGCTACATCAGCTGGCACATCCCGTTAACCTATATTTCCACGGTGGGGGTATTCAGTTATTGTTTCGGGGGCAGGGGGTTATTCAGCGGGGACTGGCTTTTCGCCATCCTTTCCGGCGGCTTAATCTTAGGCGCGTTTTTTATGGCTACGGATTACGTTACTTCGCCTCTGACTTCCCGGGGGCAGGTTGTTTTCGGCATTGGCTGCGGCCTATTGACGGCGGTGATCCGGCTCTGGGGCGGCTATCCCGAAGGCGCGTCTTACGCCATATTGATGATGAACGCGGCCACGCCGATCATTGATAGGTATACGAAGAACAGGGTATACGGCTATACGCTAAAGGCGTATGAATAAATTATTCCACGAGTTTTTCAAAGGCATTATCAAAGAAAATCCGACTTTTGTGTTGGTCTTGGGTCTCTGCCCGACGCTGGCAGTGTCAGTATCAGTAGTAAACGGCATCGGGATGGGGATTGCCGCCACCTTTGTGCTGCTGGGGTCCAACGTAATCGTCTCCCTTATTAAGAATACCGTGCCGGCGAGGATCCGCATCCCCTGTTTTATCGTGGTGATTGCCACCTTCGTGACGATTGCGGAGATGACCCTGAAGGCCTACAGCCCGGCCCTGAACCGCGCCTTAGGTATTTATGTGCCTTTAATCGTGGTCAACTGTATTGTCTTAGGCCGCGCCGAGGCATTTGCCCAGAAGGCCAAGGCGCTCAATTCTTTTTTTGACGGCTTAGGCATGGGCGTAGGCTTTACCCTGGCCCTGATCTTGATTTCTGCGATCAGGGAATTTTTAGGCGCGGGAAAATTGTTGAACCACGCTATCTTTAAAGGCTTTGAGCCGGCCTTTGTCTTCTCTATGCCTTCCGGGGCTTTATTAGTCATCGGCCTGCTCCTGGGCTTTTTTAATCTTTTCAAAAGGATTAAGCAATGAACGCCGGGCAGTTCCTTACCATTTTTATTTCCGCGGTTTTTATCTATAACGTCATCCTTTCGCGCTTCCTGGGCCTCTGCTCTTTTGTGGCGATCTCCAAGGAGACCAAGCCTGCGCTGGCAATGAGTTTAGCGGTGATGTTTGTTACCACTATGTCCTCGATCATCACCTGGTTCATTTACCGGTTTCTCTTGGCGCCGTTTAACCTGAGTTACTTGCGTACTATCTCCTTTATCCTGGTGATTGCCGCCTTTGTGCAGTTCGTGGAAATGGTAATCAGAAAAGTGAGCCCGGCGATGTACCGCTTTTTCGGGATCTACCTGCCGCTGATTACCGTTAACTGCGCGGTGCTGGGCGTGGCGGTTTTGAACATAGACATGTTTTTTGTTGATAACCGGGCGGTCCCGGGGAGTTTTTGGTATTCCGCCTTTCAGGGCGTCTGCGTGGGGTTAGGTTATACCTTGGCCATGCTTTTAATGTCCGGCATCAGGGAACGGCTGGAATTATGCCATGTCCCCAAAGCGGTCAAAGACTTTCCGCTCGCCTTTATCATCGCCTCGATGATGAGTTTGGCGTTTATGGGATTTAACGGATTCAGATTATAGCGTATAGCGTAGAGCGTATAGTTAGGATTTCCTATACACTAAACACTATCCGCTAAAATTTATTATGGGAATTCTTATACCAGTCCTAATGTTGGGCAGCCTGGGCGCGATCTTCGGCGTCGGATTGGCCGTGGCCTCCAAGAGATTTGCCGTGCAGAGTGATCCGCGCTTAGACAAAATTTTAGGGTTGCTGCCCGGCGCAAACTGCGGCGTCTGCGGCGGCGCGGGCTGCTTTGGTTTTGCCGAGTCTATCCTCAGCGGAAAGCTGAGTATTGATGCCTGCCGGGTGAGCGAAGAAAAGGTCAAAGAAGAGATTGCCCGGCTTTTAGGGCAAAAGCTGGAGCAGGAGACAAAAAAGGCCGCGGTCCTGCACTGTGCCGGCGGGGAAAAAGTTAAAGAGAGGTTTATCTATCAGGGTATCAAGACCTGCGCGGCGGCAAATCTGGTTTTAGGGGGACAGAAGGCCTGTGTGTACGGATGCTTAGGGTTCGGCGATTGTGTCAGGGTTTGTCCTTTTGGCGCTATCTCGATGTCTCCGCAAGGCATCCCGGTGATAGATGAGGCTAAATGTAAGGCCTGTAATAAATGCGTGATTGCCTGTCCCAAGAAATTGTTTAGCCTGGCGCCGGTAACCGGCAGGGTAATTGTCTCTTGCAGTTCGCACGACTCAGGCAGGGACACTAAGGCAGTTTGTCCGGTGGGCTGTATTGCCTGCGGGCTCTGCCAGAAGACCTGCAGATTTAACGCTATCCACGTGATAGATAACCTGGCTGTGATAGATTATGCAAAATGCACTTCCTGCGCGGAGTGCGTCAGGGTTTGCCCGATGAAGACCATTCATATAAAATAGCGAGGCAGCAACTTGTTAAAATCGGATATCAGGTAATCAGGGTATCGGGAAAGGGAGATCAGGGAATCGGGTTATTAGGAATAGAAACAAAACCTGATCCCCTAATATCCTGATACCCAAATCCTGATAACCTAATACCCTGATAACCGCATTTAACTTGTTTAATAAGCCTATTATACGAGAGGGAGGATGTAAGTGAGGATTGCCGTATTCGCCTCGGGCCGGGGGACGAATTTCGCTAGCATTGCCAGGGCGGTAAAAAAGGGCAGAGTCAAGGCGGGCCTGGCGCTCTTGGTCTGCGATAACCCTCGGGCCGGCGTGCTCGGCCGCGCCCGGCGCGCGGGGGTAAAGGTGGCGCTGGTAGAGAGAAAAGATTTCAGTACAAAAGCAGAGTTTGAAAATAAAATTATTCAGTTTTTGGAGGAGGAAAAAATAGACCTGATTGTCCTGGCCGGCTTTATGCGTATCCTCGGCCCGGGGCTGGTGGCAAAATACCGGAATAAAATCATCAATATCCATCCGGCCATCCTGCCTTGCTTTAAGGGGGCGCAGGCGATCAAAGACGCCTTTGATTACGGAGCCAAAGTTACGGGCGTAACCGTGCATTTTGTTGACGAGAAAACCGACCACGGCCCGATTATTTTGCAGCAGGCGGTAAAAATCTCCCCCTCCGATACCCTGGAATCCTTAGAGGCAAAAATCCACAAAATTGAGCACCGCCTTTACCCTCGGGCGGTTAAGTTATTTGTAGAAGGCAGGTTGAGCTTGGCAGGCAGGCAGGTCAAGATTACCGCTCCAGAGGCTCCTCCAGCGCCGCCGCGCGGTTTAAAATAATCCTTTTCTTTTTGGCGAGATTGTTTAATTCCACTTCCTGAAAGTCGCGGAAATTATAGATTTTCAAGGTGTAGGCGATGATCTTCAGCACTTCCTTGTCGATATCCGCGTCTTTTTCCACCTCCGGCTTCTGGAATTTCAGGTTGATGCGGTTCTGGATCTGCCCGGTAATGAATTCGCTAAATGACACATCTCTGTAATTGATATGCAGGCCTTCGCGGTCTCCGATAATTTCCGGCGCCACCTGCGTCTCCTGCAGCAGGCGGTGCTGGAACTCGCCCTGCGAGATAAACCCGTGGAAATATTTTTTAAAATCCTCGTAGGAGAATGTTTCCGTGATCTGGAAGCCGTTGTTGATATCCGCGGTGACCACGCAGACTAATTGCAGTTCTTGAGCCCGCAGTTTTTCCATGCTGGTCAGGACGCGCATCAAAACCCGGTAAAGCTGATTGATTTTTTCCGCTGCCTGCGGATCGTAACCGGCCTGCTGGTATTTTATTTTTTCCGGCACCGCCCTCACCAAATAATCCGCCTTGAGGATGCCGTCCTGAAGGTGAGAGAGGTTTTTCTCGACCAGGAACCTTTCAGTTACCTTCTCCGGCTTATCGGGCTTAACCACGATATCTTCCAGGGGCACATAAATCCAGAGCGTCGCGCCGGACAATTTTGACTTGACGTGGAATTTGTATTCGCTGCGGCAGATTTCTTCGATGCCGGCGGGGATATTTTCTTTCAGGTAAGTGGGCTGGGTATAGGAGAAACATCCGGAGAGGAAAAATAATGCCAGGAGGGAAGTTTTAAGCAGCAGGCCGCGCTTTGCCAAATTCCTTGAAAATCGCTTCGATTTCGTCATAATTAAGCTCTTCTTTGGCGATCAGCTCTTTGACTAAACGGTCCAAGAGCGGCTCTTCTTTTTTGAGCAGCGCGGTAACTTCTTGCAGGCAGGTCTGCAGGACATCCTGAACGTCGTTATCCAGCCGCTCCTTCATTGCTTCGGAAATTTGCGGCGATTGGTTAAAGAATGACCTGGCGGCCTGTGTGCCGCTGAAATTTCCGATCAGCCCGGATTTGCCCATCCCTAATTGCCATACCATAGAGTGGGCGGTATTCAGGGCCGCGGTAAAATCTCCGTAGACGCCGCTGGTGGTAGCGCCGAATTTGTTTTTTTCCGCCGCGTAAGAGCCGAGCGATATTTTAATGTCATTCAAAAGCTGATGCTGGTCTTCGATAAAGATTTCTTCGCGCTCCGGTATCCAGGTTACCCCGCCGGTGCGGCCGCGGGGGGTAATGGTGATTTTAAACACATCCTTGGAGGGAGCCAATAAATAAGTGACGATGGCGTGGCCGGCCTCGTGATAGGCGGTCTGGAGTTTTTCTTTGTCGCTGAGTTTCAGGCGGCGCTTAATCCCTAAGGCAATCCTCTCGCGCGCGTCGTCAATATCCTTCATAGTGATGACCTGGCGTTTATTGCGCACGGCAATCAGGGCGGCCTCGCGCACGATATTGGCGATATCCGCCGGGCTGTTGCCCACGGTGATGCGGCTTAAGCGGTCGATCTTCACGTTTACGTCGTCAAATTTTACCTTTTGCAGGTAGTAGGCAAAGAGTTTCTGGCGGTCTTCCAGGTTGGGTTTATCGACGTAGATTTTGCGGTCAAACCTGCCGGGGCGCAAGAGCGCGGCGTCGAGGAAATTTTCCGGCATATTACTGGCGCCGATAATCACGATATTCAGTTCTTTCTCCTTCAGGCCGTCCATCTCTACCAGAAGCTGGTTTAGGGTTGTGTTGGTTTCGGTCTGCCCGCCAAAACCGGTTTCCGCCGCCCGCTGGGCGCCGACAGCGTCGATTTCGTCGATAAAAATGATACAGCCTCCGGAGAGGCCGGCCAGGCGGCCCGCCTTCTTGAACAAGCTGCGGATCCTGCCCGCACCCACGCCCACGAACATTTCCACGAATTCCGAGCCGGACATGGAGATAAAGGGCAACTTGGCCTCGGTAGCAATCGCCTTGGCTAAGTAGGTCTTGCCGCAGCCCGGCGGGCCCAGCATCAGGATGCCCCTTAAGATTTTCCCGCCGATGCGCTGTACCTCGGCGCGGTCAGTAATTAATTTAACGACCTCCAGGGCCTCTTGTTTGGCCTCGTCCATGCCGATGACATCCTGCCAGGTAATGCCTAATTTTTCTCCGGCGATGGATTTTTTGTTGGTTTGGGTAAAGGACTGGCCTCCGCGTTTATAAAACATCCAGTACATCATATAGGTATAGACAATGCCCTGGATGAGGCCTAAAATCCCCCAGGTAAACATCTGCAAGGGGATGATTGCCAGCTGGGATTGGCGCAGGTAGGATTCGGATTCGTTCCAGGCCTGGATGCCGTTGGTGATGGTTACCACCATTCCCACCAGCACCATAAAGGCCAGGGTAAAGAGGATAATCCTGATCCAGTAGAGTTCCAGGAAATACTTGATTTTTCTCCAGCGCATAGCAATAAAAATAGCATACTAAATTCGCGAAGTCAAACCTTTTCTTGACTTGGCGGAATTATTGTGTATAATGTGCTTCCACAGGAGATACAGATGCTTAGAATCAAGAAAGTGCGCGCCAGGGAAATCTTAGATTCCAGGGGAAATCCGACTGTTGAGGCGGATGTCATTTTGGATAACGGAATTCTGGGCCGGGCAGCCGTGCCTTCCGGCGCTTCCACCGGGGAAAAGGAAGCTTTGGAATTACGCGACGGCGATCAGAAACGGTATTTAGGTAAGGGTGTCTTAAGGGCAGCGCAGAACGTCAATAACGTAATTGATTCCAGGATAAAGGGTTTAAGCCCTGATTATAAAAGGATTGACCAGATGTTGATTAAATTGGATGGCACTGAGTCCAAGTCGAATCTGGGCGCCAATGCGATCCTGGCGGTATCCCTGGCTGTGGCCAAGGCCGCCGCGCTCTCCAAGAAACAACCCCTGTATAAATTCCTCGGCGGAGAAAAGGCAAAAATCCTGCCGGTGCCGCTGATGAATATTCTAAACGGCGGCCTGCACGCGGACAATAACCTTGACCTGCAGGAATTTATGATTGCGCCGCTGGGCCTGCCGACTTTCCGCGAGGCCTTGCGAGGGGCGGATGAGGTCTTCCATCACCTCAAATCCATCTTGAAATCAAAAGGGCTCTCTACTTCCGTGGGCGATGAAGGCGGTTTTGCCCCTAACCTCAATTCCAATCAGGAGGCTTTGGATCTGCTCATCCAGGCGATTGAAAAAGCGGGGTACCGGCCGGGAAAGGATATTTGCTTAGCCCTGGATTGCGCCGCCAGCTCTTTTTATGAAAATAACGGCTACCGGTTCGAAAATTCAAGGAAGACCTCCGCGGACTTAATCCAGGTTTACCTTAATTGGAGCGCCAAATACCCGCTCGTTTCCATCGAAGACGGCCTTTCCGAGCATGACTGGCCGGGCTGGCAGGAAATGACCAGGCAGCTGGGCGGGAAATTACAGTTGGTAGGCGACGATATCTTTGTTACTAACCCGAAAATTTTCAAAAAAGGCATTGCGGAAAAAATCGCTAATGCTATACTAATAAAGGTTAACCAGATCGGCTCGCTTTCGGAAACGTTGGAGGCGATCGAGATTGCCAGAAAAAATAAATACAAGGCGATTATCTCGCACCGCTCCGGCGAGACCGAAGATACATCAATCGCCCATCTGGCAGTTGCCTGCGGCACCGGGCAGATCAAGACCGGCTCGCTTTCGCGCACCGACCGCGTCTGTAAATACAACGAGCTCCTGCGCATCGAGGAAGAGCTGGGCAAGAAGGCAGTATACGCGGGGACGCTTTGGAAGTAGATAATGCTGCCGAAATTGAAAAAGGCATTTTGGGTTTTAGGCGCCGGCGTATTCCTGTTGATGATTTTTCTGCCGGGATTTTCCAAGCTGCAGGAACTAAAAGACAAAAACCGCGAGTTGGAAGTTAAGATCAAGCGCTTGAAAATTAACAACGCGCTGATGGAGCAGGAACTGGGGCTGCTGGAGAGCGACCCGGTTTATCAGGAAAGGGTGGCCCGGGAAAAGTTAGGGGTAGTCAAAAAAGGCGAGATCCCGATCAAGGTCCTGCCGCAGAGAAGACAGTAGTGAGGGATGAGTAAGGAACGCCGTGAAATAGAAAAATAAGTATAGATAAAGCAACAACCGTTCTTTGGAAAAAAGTATTGAATAAGCTATAGTGAGTGACATTCGCGGGGTGGAGTCCTTCGGCAAGCTCAGGATTCCACCTTGAGGCATATCGCGGGGTGGAGCAGCCTGGTAGCTCGGAAGGCTCATAACCTTCAGGTCCTGAGTTCAAATCTCAGCCCCGCAAAATCAAAGCAAAGCCCGTCAGTATTTTGACGGGCTTTTGTTTGTTTGAAATTCGCTTGAAAATGTAAGTTGGCTGTGGTAAGTTAACATACGATGCAAGAAAAACTCTGGGAATTTACGGATAATGCAGGCAGTTTCGCCTCCGGCAGCGCGGATAAGCTCAAGAGTTTATACTTCCCGCTCTGCAATGAAAAGATTATGTCCTGCGTGACGGTTGACCTGCACGGTGATATCAAAAGCGGGCAGGGGCATTTTCTCCTCCAGCCGGTCTCGCGCATTGACTTAAGTAATCTGCGGACGTCGCGGAACTTCTGGGTATGCCTTGGTCCCGGGAATGCCTGGTCGGCTTGCGGCGTATCCAAGGATTTAAAACAGATTCAACAGGATGAATTCCATTTAGAGGCCGGCCTGCTCTGGCAGGAGGTAAGCCGCGAGAATAAGAAAGCCGGCCTAGCCGCAAAAATCCTTTCCTTTGTCCCTGCCTCAGGCGAACCAGTGGAAATCATGCGGGTGACGCTGGCCAATACCGGCGCCAGAGAAATCAAATTGACCCCCTTTGCCGCCATACCTATATATGGCCGGGGGGCGCAGAGCCTGCGCGACCACCGCCAGGTTACCTCTTTGCTGCAGCGCGTTAGCTTGCATAAATATGGTGTCATTGTTAAGCCCACGCTTTCCTTTAACGAGGCCGGGCACCAGCCGAACAAAACCAATTATTTTGTTTTGGGCTGGGATGAGCAGGGAGGCGCGCCGCAATATACTTACCCGACGCAAGAAGGCTTTACCGGCGAGGCCGGAGATTTAGAGGCCCCGGAAAGCGTCTTAAAAAATCTCACTCCCCAAAAAGAAAATATTCAGGGCAAAGAGGCGATGGGGGCCTTGCGTTTTAAAGAAATTACCTTAGTCCGCGGGGAAAGCAAATCATACATTGTAGTGATGGGGATCGCTCAGGAGGCAGAGGAGATAAAAGAGATTCTCGCTAAATTCAATCGTTTAGCCAAGGTAGAGGCCGCATTAGCAGAGACTAAAAGTTATTGGGTGAAGCTTAGCCGGCAGATCGATCTGGAGAGCGGCGATCGGGATTTTGATCGCTGGTTTCGCTGGGTGAGTATCCAGCCCGCCTTACGCCGGATTTTCGGCTGTTCCTTTCTGCCGGACTTTGATTACGGCAAAGGCGGCCGCGGCTGGCGCGATTTATGGCAGGATTGCTTAGGGATGATCTTAAGCCAGCCGCAGGAGGCGCGCAAACTGCTGGTAAATAATTTTTCCGGAGTGCGCATCGACGGTTCCAACGCCACGATCATCGGCACAGGACAGGGAGAATTTATCTCTGACCGCAACAATATCAGCCGGGTGTGGATGGACCACGGGGTCTGGCCAATGCTCACCCTGGATTTATATTTGCAGGAGACCGGCGATTGGCAAATCTTGTTTGCCCAAGTTCCCTATTTCCGCGACCATCAGCTTAACCGCGCCGGGAAAATTGACCGACTGTGGAATGTGGATTATGGCGCTCAATTAAAAACTGCCTCCGGGAAAATTTATCGCGGGACCATTCTGGAGCACCTTTTAGTAGAAAATTTAGCGCAGTTTTTTAATGTGGGCGCGCATAATTATGCGCGCCTTGAGGGCGCGGACTGGAATGACGGTTTGGATATGGCTAAGGAAAACGGCGAAAGCGTGGCATTCTCGGCGATGTACGCGCACAATTTAAAATTGCTGGCAGATTTATTGCGCAAGTCAAAGCAGACCAAAATTACCGTGCTCAGGGAATTAAAAATACTTTTGCAAAAAGTTAACTCTGCGGATGCGCCGGCTAAACGCAGGATTCTCGCCAGCTATTTTGCGGCCACGGAAAAAAGTGTTTCCGGAAAAAAAGTCAAGCTGGATGCCGCCACTCTCGCCGCTGATTTAGATGCCAAGGCCGAGGCGATAGCTCAGCCTATCCGTCAGCGCGAATGGCTCAGATACGGTTTCTTTAACGGCTATTACGATAACCAGAAAAAACGGGTAGAGGGCAGGCAGGGCAGGCTGACAAAAATGTGCCTGGCTTCTCAGGTGTTTCCGATTATGGGCGGGGTGGCGCAGGATTGGCAGGTAGAAAAAATATTGCAGGGCGTAAAGCGCTATCTTTTTGATAAAAAATTGGGCGGAATCCATCTGAACACTGATTTTAGGAGCGAACAGCACGACTTGGGCCGGGCATTCTCTTTTAGTTATGGGGATAAGGAAAACGGGGCGATCTTTAATCATATGGCGGTGATGTTTGCTTATGCTTTATATCGGCGCGGCTATGCCACAGAGGGCGAGAAGGTTTTACGCTCCATTTACCGGATGAGCATGGATAGCGCAAAGGCCAAAATTTACCCCTGCCTGCCGGAGTACTTTAATTTAGCCGGACAGGGGATGTACGCATATTTGACCGGCTCAGCCAGCTGGTTTATCCTTACGCTCCTGACGCAGTCTTTCGGCATACGCGGCTCAAACGGCGATTTGCTGATTGCCCCGCAATTAAGCCCGGCGCAATTTAAAGATTCCGCGCAGATCAGCATCGAGCGCAGCTTTGCCAACCGCCGGCTGCGGGTAATTTTTTCCAACCCCAAAAAAATCCGCCGCGGTAAATACAAAATAGCGCAAGCCAGCCTGAACCAGCGCCGCCTCTCCAAAAACGATACTCCCCGGATACTCATCCCCCGCCGCACTATCTTAAACCTTCCTGCGGGCAAGACCAATCTCATCAATATCGCCTTAGGGTAATTGAATTGGCCTTTTTTGCCTTTTTTTGATTGCTAAAAGAGCTTAATTTTGTTATAATTATAATCCCTTGGAATGAACACCTTGGCCTATTATGCGCCCAATCCTATCGGATGGATTGGTGCGCCGCCCATTGCGGCGAGGGCCAAGTATTCGCTTTCTGCGAAGGAGCGTAAGATGATTGCCCGTTACAGCCTGCCGAAAATGGACCGCCTCTGGCAGGAGGAGTTTAAATTCCAGACTATGCTTTCTATCGAGCTCCTGGCGTTAGAGGCGCTCGCCAAAAGAGGCAGGGTCCCGCTTGCCGCAGTCAGACGGATCAAGCAAAGGGCCAGGTTCGATTTAGCGCGCATCCGCAGGATCGAAGAAAAAACCCAACATGATGTAGTGGCCTTTATCACCAACGTAGCCCAATATATTGGGCCGGACGCCCGGTATCTGCACTTGGGCCTGACCTCTTCCGATATCCTGGATACTACCCTTGGGGTGCAGCTTGCCGCGGCATCCGACTTGCTCATTGCCGGCCTGGAACAATTGCTGAAACTGTTGGCTAATAAGGCCCTGGCCTATAAAGAGATGATCTGCATCGGACGCACCCACGGCGTGCATGCCGAGCCGACGACCTTCGGCCTGAAACTGGCGCTCTGGTATGAAGAAACCCGCCGCAATCTAACTCGCCTGAAATCCGCCAGGGCAGAAGTGGCAGTAGGTA
>Ga0156240_112_pt1 | contig 21309 bp, 19 predicted proteins | sample RifCSPlowO2_12_FD_107887 | JGI IMG/M metagenome (GOLD analysis project Ga0156240, IMG submission 107887) | Omnitrophica WOR_2 bacterium RIFCSPLOWO2_12_FULL_51_8
GTGCCTTGGCCAAAAGGGAAAACGCCTCTAAATTGAGCGTGGGTTCCCCGGTGTGGGTCTTAAAAAGTTCGCCCCTGCACTCGATAATGTCGGCGATATCCAGCGCGTTAAAGGCCGCAAAGACCTCTTCGCCGAGAATGTCCTCTTTTAGATAGAGCTGGACCTTGCCGGTGGAGTCCCGCAGGTCGGCAAAGACCGCTTTCCCGTGCTGCCGCTTGGCAGTAATCCTGCCGGCGGCCCTCACCCGTTCGCCTGCGCGAAAGTTTTCGTGGATCAGGCCGATATCCCTGCGTTCCGGGTCAGGGGCAGGGTAAGCCAGCCCGCCCTTCTCCCGCAGCGCGGCCAATTTGCCCAGCCTCGTTTGCATAATCTCTTTTAGTTCCATAGGGTTATAATTATATACGAGAAGATTGGGTGTGTCAATTAAAAGAAGGAGACAAATTCGGAGGAAAACTTAGTGGATTCAAGCAGAGCCAACAATTCCCTGTATTCCGGCTCGGTTAGAGCTACACTGCCTTCCTGCAGCCTGAGGGTATCCCTTGATTATACATTTAATCACCTCTTGGCTATCTTTAAGATAAGCGCCTGCCAGGGCATTAGTTACTTTTTTACTTAACTCTTTTACTTCTTCTGGATAACGTGTTTCCATAGAGTCTGTTGCCTAACCCCAATAATACTATTCGAGCGAGCCAGCATGGTTATTCTTCGACCGAGGCGGCATTTTATCTTCTCGACATAGCTCGAAGAATAAAATGCCGCAGAGTGGAGAAGATAAATTTGCTGGCGAGTCGAGAATATAGGGGGATATTTCCCTTCGGCAACAGACTCCCATATAATACGTTGTGAGTCTGCGCAAAAATGATTGTTGTTTGGAACTAATCCTTGCCCTCGCTATATGCCTTTGCATAACTGAAGCGTCATTGCGACCCCGAGCAAAGCGAGGGGGAAGCAATCTCATTAAATGGATTGCTTCGTCCTTCGACAAAAGCTCAGGACGAAGCCCTGAGCGTAGTCGAAGGGCTTCGTCGCTGTCGCTCTTCGCAATGACACAGAGTTGCCAATTCGCATGTAGCAATATTTATGCAAGGCTATATAACTCCTTAAGTCTGATTAAATCGTGTGTTTTACGCGGAAACTCGTCGGTTACATTTATCACCACTGCCTTTAACCGCTTCTCAATCGCCTGCTGGCATAAAAATAAGACATACAAATACCTGCCTGCTCTCTGCATAGCTTGAGCTGTATCTAAATCATAATCGGATGTTTTAATCCATTCAGATATATCCTGTTTCTTTTTCAGGCTTCCCCTCATCCCGTTTTCCCTCTTTCTTCAATATCTTTCAAAATTTATTATAACACATCCTTGTGGCTAATCAATTATTTTCAAGCAGGGGGTAGTATACTCGATTGTGTTTTACACAATTTATTTGACATGCCACATTGCCCTTCGCTCAGCCAGCAAAATCCTGGCTTCGCTCGCAACCCTTTACTACCCCGGGTTAAAGGTCGGTCTGTTATTACACACCCGGCCTTATCGGATCGGCCGGTGTGTTTCCTCCTGAAACAAAAAACTGGACTTGACCATTTTTTGTCAAATCCGGCTTACAGTACTACCGTGGCAGCCCTGATTACCTCCGTATCAGGACCACCGGATTATTTACCTATTTTAAACGGCAAAAACTATATAAAATATACCCTATGAATGCTAAATTTCAAGCTAAAATGTGGTTTTGGCGTAACCGGTCAGTCAATGGGGAAAATTTCCAAATGACCATTCACAGGCGCCCCCGTTCACTGACGCATTACAGTTTGGGGGGGGATCGGTTATTCGGCGCGCTGGACCCGGACGATATACTGGCTGCCGACCTGGTTGAGGATGGCGTATTTGAATTCTTTGCCGGCGATGCGCTTAATGTCAATCAGGGCGTTCCTTTTGAGGAAACAATAGGTTATTGCCTGCCGCCGGAAGAGCTCCCGGACTTTTTCGTGGGTATTCAGGAAAGGGATCGGGTGCGGGCTAAAAAAGGGCGTGCCGGGGATATCGATTACCGCGACATCATAACCAGTATAGTATTTGACCCCCCGGACAAAAAACTTGGAACTTAGGATGGTATTATCCACCTGGAAATTCTTCAAGAGGTATTCACAGGCCGGCCGGGAAGAAAGATACGGCTCGATATGCCTGCTGACTACAGGCACGCTGGATAAAAATATAAGCACCAACGGGCTAAAGGCCAATATGCACCCGCGCAGACGGCCGCGGCGGAGCAAAACCAACAACCCCAGGGACAATAAAACCAACGCCGCGATCACCGGATAGAGTGGCGCGCTGGAGGGCATATATTCGGAGAAGTAAAAAGAACCGGCGATGGAGGCCGCGGCGAGAAAAAGGAAAATCATTGCCGTTGCCAGGCAGAGGGAGAAAAATAACCTGCCGGTACGCGCGGCACGGAGCTCGTCTTCGATATAATCGCCGCTCAAGAGCGCCAGGGCCGCGAACATCGGAAAGATATAACTGATCAGCTTTGAATGCGCCGGCTGAAAAATCAGCAAGGTGACGCCGATCCAGCAGGCCAAAAACAAATAAAAAGGGTCTTTGCGGCAGCTCAGCTTCCGCGCAAGCCTGATCAAAGAGGCAATCACAAACAGGCTCCAGGGAAATATACAGGCGGCAATCGAGGCCGGGTAGAAATACCAGGTGTCATTGGCCGGATGCTCTGCCTCTAACAGGCGCCGGAAATGGTCGTTGTAAAAGAATTCGCGGGTAAATTCGCGGCCGTATTTGGCGATCATCAGGATATACCAAGGAAAGGCAAGCAGGGCGAAAATTACCAGGCCCCAGAGGCCGGCCGGGCAGAATAAAAATTTCAGCTCTTTCCTGATCAAAAGGAATAAGACCGCGGCGGCGGGAATCAAAAATCCCAGCGGCCCTTTGGTCAGGACGGCTAAGGCGCTAAAGCCGTAAAACAGCAGCAACGCCGGTGTTTTCTTATCTCGAAAGGCATACCCCCACCAGAAGGCAGTCAGGGATAGTTGGATAAAGACGGCAAAAACCATATCCGTGAATACTGTGCGGGCCAACCCCACATAAAGCCCGCAGGATAATAATAACAGCGCCGCCAAAAACGCCTTCTTCTGGTCACGCAGACCAAAAAGCCCTAACAAATAAACCGCGATTACCCCGATAGCGCCGAAGAGCGCCGGGAAAAACCTGGCGGAGAAGCTGGTAACGCCGAAAATTAAAAAGGCGATCCGCAATAGCCAGTAAATAAAGACCGGCTTTTCAAACTGCGGCTGGGCAAACATATAGGGCGTCATCCAGCTGTTGCGCTGGGCCATCTCCCTGGCAGTCTGGGCGTAAAAGACCTCATCAGGTATAGAGAGGCTGATAATGCCGTTGCCGAGCATAAAGAAGACATAGCACAATAAAATCAGTATAACCAAGTTTCTCGAATTACTATTGCCAGACATATATCCGATTGTCTAAAAATATTAGTTGCGCAATTGCACAGATGATCGCAGATGAGAAGATACAGATTGGCACAGATACTGCCTGAGTAATCTGTGCTCATCTTGCATCTTTTCATCTGTTCCCATCTGTGTATTATTTATTTGACTGGGCATTAATCTTCTGTCTTTCCAATAATTCGTTCACGGTAACGAACCGGAAGCCTTTCTCCTTGAGCTGCCCGGCTAAAAGCGGGATTACCTTCACCGTGGAGCCCCTGTCTCCGCCTTCGGTAGTAAAGACCCCCCCTCCGTCGTGAAAAAGGATGATATCCCCGGGTTTTACCCGGCGGGTGAGGTATTTTACCGTGGTGCGGTAATTAAAACTTACCCAATCCTTGGAGTTGAGCGTCCAGAGGATAATCTGATAACCCATCTCTTTCAGCTTCTTTTTCTCCCTGCCGGTCAGCCAGGCCTTGGGCGGGCGGAATAGTTTAGTCGAGACACCAGTAGCCTTGCGGATGACCTGGTCGTTCTTATCCAGTTCCCGCTCCAATTCCTCCATCGTGTAATAGACCAGGACATGGTGGTCGTAGGTGTGGCTGCCGATGGCGTGGCCTTCCTCGACAATGCGGCGGGTCACCTCAGGGTGCCTCTGTACATGCTCGCCGATAATAAAAAAGGTGGCTTTGGCATTGGCAAGTTTCAACGCGTCCAGCACCTGCGGCGTCCACTCCGCCGACGGGCCGTCGTCAAAGGTCAGGGCTACGATCTTTTCCGTGCCGCCGATGCGGTAGATCGTGCCCCGGCGCACAATTACCGCCTGGTCGAAAAAGGCGGTAAAGAGACCGACCCCCAGAATGATCAACATTAAGGTTAACCCTAAGACGGCTAACATTTAAGGCTTGTATTCGGAAAGCTTCTTGATGCGCTTCAGCATATTCGGGTGGGTGCTCAGGGCCTCTAAGAACCTGTCGCTGAAACTCAGGCGGACTTCCTTAGTCCTTAGCCGGGCTAATTCATCGGCGTCCAGCGTCCCGCTCTTATCCAGGTCCAGCTGGGCAAGCTCCCTGATTTCATTCAGGGCGCGCGAGGGGTCGTTGACAAAAAATGCCTTCAGGCCTTCCGCTTCTTTCAGGGAATCCTTATCCATCCGCGCCGAGCCGTAAACTAATTTATACAGGCTGGAGGCAAGGGCCGGCGGCCGGTTCCCCAAAAGAATGGAGCCCCGGTCGGCGAAATATTCCCGGATGCGCGAGGCATAAAGCACTAAGAGGTTGGTGATAAAATAGAAAAGGAACGCGGCCAGCCCGATAAGAGCGGTATTGCCCCTCCTTTCGTCGCGGCGGCCGTAAAAAAGAAACTGCCAGGCGATGCGGTACATGATCATCGGGATTACCGATAAGATGGTGATGGTCAGGACGTCGCGGTTTTTCAGGTGCGACAGCTCATGGCCGAGGACTGCCTTCAATTCCTCTTCATTCAACAAGCTCAGAATCCCCTCGGTAACGCAGACCCTGCCGTCGCGGATGCCCCTGCCAAAGGCAAAGGCATTAGGCAGGGCAATCTGGGCAATGCCGATTCTGGGTACGGGGATGCCGGCGCGAAGGGCGAGCCCCTCGACAATCTGGTAGAGTTGGGGGTATTCTTCTTTTTTGACATAACGCACCCGCATGCTCCACTCCACGATCTTCGGCCCTATCATATATTGGATAAACATCATCGCCAAAGAGAGGAAAAAGTAAAAGGAAAACCCGCCGAAACGCAGGAATTGCGTGCCGATCACTACCAGCAGCGCGTAGATCATGCCGAAGAGCGCGGTAACCAAGAGCCACATTCTCAATCTTAAAGACCACATTTTGCATACCCCCTAAAATTTGTAGTTGGGTTAGGGTTAGGATGCCCGGCTGCCTTACCCTTACCCAATGACCAATCCCATAATTGAGAATAAATCATACAGGCTATTTTACAACGTCTGCCTTTATTATATACCTGACCACCGGATTGTCAAGGTCGTCCGTGGCAACATAAACAAACTGCTTTACCTGGCCGGAGTAACCCCGGCTATTAAACTTCACTTCGATCTGCGTGCTTTCTCCGGGCTTGAGGGTCTTATCTTTTACCACCGAGGCCGTGCAGCCGCAGGAAGTGCTGGTGTCCTTGATGGTTAAAACTTTCGCGGTTTTGTTTTCCAAGACAAAGCTGTGCCTTTGCACACTGCCTTCCCTCACCTGCCCGAAATCGTAAGTATTGGGATCGGCTGCCGGGGCAACCAGTTCTGCCGCCGGCTGGGGGTGATCCTGGGTAAAAGCGGGAACCGCGGCAAAAAAAAACAAAAGCAGAAAAAACGCAGATAAACGCATTATGCCCTCCAGAGTAACAGTGCGCCTAAAGCGAAAAATAACAACGTCAGCAATAACTTGGCCGATCCTAAATGCTTTTGCATGAATTTCGCGAACTGCCCGGAAGTAGCGCCAAAGAGCGCGCAGAGAAAGATGGCAAACAGGGGCAGGATGAACATCAGGTTATAAAGCAATAGGTACCCCAGGGCCTCTGATTTCAGGCGCGTGGCCTTCAACACAAAGGCGATCGTCGGCAGATATACCTGGCCGGTGCAGACCGCCTCCAGCAGGGAAACCAGGAAGCCGGTAATCAGCGCGCAGGCAAATAACTTAAAGGCAAAGGCGCGCTGCCCATGAGCCGGCTGATCCTGCGTTCTGTCTTTCCGGTAAAAGAGGCCGATTATCCGATGGATGCTGTTTTTCACCGACTGCGGCAGCTGCAGGAATTGCCCATCCGGGCGGCCAGAGCGGATATAGCGGAAGAAGTCCCTTGCCGCCAGCGCGCCCAGCCCCAGGCTAAACACCCCGATGGAAATATTGGCCGCTTTGGTTACCATCCGGAAACCTCTCAGCCGATAAAGGAAATTGAATGCCCCCACGCCGATCAAAAGATAGGTGGCAAATACCGCCAAAATAAAGGAAAGCCCGATCACCGCCAGCTCTCTCTTTCTGTATCCCTGTAAAGCCAGAAAAGACATAAAAAAGACGATTACCGTGAAGGCGCAAGGGTTTATCCCGTCCACCAGGCCGGCTCCCGCTACCGCCAGCGGCTGGAAATTTTTGAACCGGCCGATCAGATCAACCAACGGCAAGCCCTTTTTCCATCCCGTCTTTGCCAAAGACTGATTAATCAGCGAACGTAAGTTAGCCTCCGCATCGCCCTTGCCGTTCAGCAGAGCGCCGGAAAAATAAAACACCGGCAGGGTAAGCTCGATTTTCTTTTCCTGCTGCGCGTCCAAAGCTAACATCAGCTTATAATTGTCCATCTCCGAAATATCGCGGTAGTCAATGGCGATCTTACCCTGGAATTCTTTTTCAATTTTAGGCATTACCTTCGCCTTGATTTCAATGCAGTTGTGGCAGGCAGGCGAATAAAATACGATAAGTTCAGGATCAGCGGCCTGCCCCCTGCCGACGGTCAAGGCAGACTTAGGACCGCCCCCCCTGGGCACTCGGAAGCGGTCGATAACATTGGAATCAATATCAATCGCCTCCACCGACAGCGCGTCTTGTTCCGCGCAGAGCTTACAAAAATGGTGCGCCCTGACAAACCGCTGGCTGTAAGGGCCGGCGCTGATCTGATTATACAAAGGCGCCCCTCCGCCGCCGGTAACGATATAATAGGTCTGCTGATAGAGCGAGCGCTCGTAGGCATGGGTGTGGCCGCTAAAGACCGCGTTTACTTTATATTTTTCAAAGACAGGCAGAAGCGCCTGCCGCAGCGGGATATTCTCCCCGGCGTGGACGCCGGTAGTAAAAAGCGGATGGTGTAGTAAGACAATTTTAAATTTACCTTCGGCGCCTGCCTTTTGCAGATCATCCTCTAACCATTGATACTGCGCATCGCCCTCTTGGATACCGGAGCAGGAGTCTAAAACCGTAAAATGGATACTGCCGATATCCAACGAATACCAGCGCTGGTCAGGGGCCAGGCCGAAATTTGAAAAATACTGCGGCGCGTATGCCTCATGATTGCCTAAAACCGGGTAATACCTGGTTTGCTCCCTGAGCCTGGCAGTAATGCTATTAAAGATCTTCCAGTGCTCCGGATTCAACCCGTTCTCTACCAGGTCCCCGGTATTGAAGACCGCCCGCGGTTCAATGCCGGCAATCAGCTCAACGATCCTTTTATGCTCCGCATGCCCGGTGCGGCTGTCGCCGTAAATCACCACGCAATCCGACGCAGTTCCCTGACCGGCAAAGGAGAGATTTGCGAGGAGCGCCAAGGCAAAAATTAATGCTAAAGCTGAATTCTTGATACGCATATTTTGTTATTCTAACTTACAAAATAGTTTTATTCAAGGAAAAAAGCCGGCAAGAATTCTCTGCTTACTCGTACCTTAAGGCCTCGATGGGGTCAAGCCGGGAGGCCTTATGCGCCGGCCAGATGCCGAAGGCCACACCGATGACTAAGGAAAAGATGGCGGCCAGCGCCACCGAAAACGGAGAAACCCTGACTGCCCACCCGGCGAAGATATTAATTAGCAGGGATACGCCGCCGCCCAGGAAAATACCGCTTAGCCCGCCAATCAGCGCCATCAATACCGATTCGATCAGGAACTGCGCCAGGATATCCCGGTTGTTCGCCCCGATCGCCTTGCGCAGGCCGATTTCCCGCGTGCGCTCGGTTACCGAAACCAGCATGATATTCATAATCCCGATGCCGCCGACCAAGAGCGAGATCGCGGCAATCGAACCCAGCAATAAAGACATCGTCTTGGTCGTCGCCTCCAACGTATTTTTAATATCCGCCATATTGCGGATCTGGAAGGAATCATTGTCATCTTCATCTAAGCGGTGCTCTTTTCTGATTAGCGCGGAAATCGCTTCCTGCGCCGGCTGCAGCAGCTCAGGGGCCTTTGCCTCCACGAAAATAGAATCGATGTACTGCCTGCCCAATACCCGGTACATCGCGGTAGTAACCGGGATAATGACTATATCGTCCTGGTCGCGAAAAGCGCTGGCGCCCTTTTCCGGCAGGACCCCGATCACCCGGAAATTGACTAAGTTTATCTTGATCGTCTCTCCGACCGGGTTAGCGTCGCCGAAAAGCTCCCTGGCCACAGTCATCCCCAATAGCGCTACCTTCTCCCTCAGCCTTACCTCCTGCTCGTTAAAAAATCTGCCTGCGGCAGGGATTGCCGCGCGCATCTGGGCGTAAGGCACCCCGACGCCTTCAACCTGAGTATTCCAGTTTTTGTCGGCGTGGACGATTTGCCCGCGGCCGGTCACCGAAGGATAAGCCCTGACTACTTCGTCGGTCAGCTTGCTGATTGCGGCCAGATCGGAAAAAGTAAAACGGGTGACTGTCCCCGCCTGCAGGGCCACCCCCTGCGACCTGGTTGAGCCGGGCCTGATTAACAGGAGATTGGAGCCCAGGGAAGCCACCTGCTTTTCGATTGATTCCTTTGCCCCCTGGCCCAAGGCAAGCATAGCGATCACCGAGGCCACGCCAATTAAAATACCCAGGATGGAAAGCAGGGAGCGCATTTTATGGGACAACATCGCAGAGACCGCCTGCCGCAGGTAATCTAAGAATTTTGTCTGCCCGGCTGCCTTGCGGGGTTTCGCCAGAATAGTATCAAGTAGGCCGTCTTCTAAGGCGACGACTTCGGAAAGCATCCTTTCCTGATCCATCCGCTGATCGGAGATAATCCGGCCGTCGCGCATCTGGATCACGCGCCGGGCATGCATCGCGACTTCCTTCTCGTGGGTTACAATGATCAAGGTCTTGCCTTTTTGATTCAGGTTTTTCAGGATGGAGATGATCTCCTCCTTGCTTTTTGAATCCAGGTTGCCCGTGGGCTCGTCAGCGAGGATAATCAAGGGGTCATTGACCAGCGCGCGGGCAATCGCCGCCCGCTGCTGCTGCCCGCCGGACAACTCGCTGGGGCGGTGCCGCAGCCTGTCCTGCAGGCCCACCCCGGCGATCTCTTGCCTGGCCTTTTCTGCAAGATGCCGCTTACCGGCATAAATCAAAGGCAGTTCCGCGTTTTCTAAAGCGGTCATCCTCGGCAGCAGGTGGAATTGCTGAAACACAAACCCCATCACCCTGTTCCTGAGGGCGGCCAACGTTTCATCCGTCAGCCGGGTGATTTCCCTGTCCCCAAGAAAATAGGAGCCGGTATCCGGACGGTCGAGCAAACCCAGGATATGCATCAGGGTGGATTTCCCGGAACCTGAGGCCCCCATAATCGCCACAAATTCGCCGGAAGAGATTTTTAAGGAAACGCCGTCCAGCGCCTTTACCTCTATCTGGCCCAAAGAGTAGGTCTTATAAATATCTTTTATTTCGATCACTTGTTTGACCTCTAACGGCCTGCCGCCCCTCTTTCCCGCCTTTGAGGCATAAAAGGATTGGCGCCGGCGCGGGTTTTTGGCAGGGCATATTTTTTCGACTTGACCACGACCTTCTCGCCCGGGGCAAGCCCTGAGATAATTTCCGTATTCTTATCGTCGGCAATGCCTAATCTAACCATCCGCCTCTCTGCTTGGCCGCCGTTCTTGCCGGCAACCAGAACAAAGCTCTCGCCCTTATCTTTCAGCACTGCCTCCAGAGGCAGAAGCAAAATGCCGCTTCTATCGTCCACGATAAAATCTATGCTGGTATTCATCCCCGAGCGGAAAAAGTCCGGCGCTGCCTCGGTCAGGAGATCAACCTCATAAATGGTCACGTTGTTTAGAGTCTTGGACTCATAATAAATGTGTTCGACAACGGCCTTGATCTTAGTGTCCGGGTAGGCATCGAGGCTGACCACCGCGTCCTGCTTGAGCTTGATTTTCCCGATGTCCGTCTCGTCGACCTGCGCGCGGACGATTAAACGGTCGGATAACACCACTACCGCATCGGCGGTAGTGACGGTCTGGCCCGGCTGGGTCGTAGCCACGATCACCTCGCCGTTGATCGGCGCGAATAACGCGATGGGCTTATAGACCTCCTGCCAGTATCCTATTTTATCCCCGCCCTGCCCCCGCGCGGCGTCCAAAAGAGCGGCCCTTTCGGTCGAGCTCATCCAGGCCAGGATCTGTCCGGCCTTTACCTCCTCCCCCTCCTTAACCAATATACTCTCAATGCGGCCGTTAACCGGCGGCTTGATGCTCAATCGGTTTTTGGGCAGGACCGTCCCGGTGGTGGAGACGACCTGGCGGATGGAGCCGATGCGCGGGGTTATCTCCTCCGAGAGCTCTTCATCGCCTGTTTTCCACCGCGCCTTTACTACGATAAAAACAACAACCGCCAACACCAGCGGCATAGCCAGATAGAATTTAGTCTGTTTATTCATATTCTAAGGTTTCTCCTTTCGCCTGGATCAAGCCTGCCTCCGCGAATAAGCCGTTGGCCTGAGCATCCAGAAAGGCCTTCTTTGCCTTGACTAAGTTATCCTGGATAATCGTCCAGTTATCGAAAGTCATAAAGCCTGTAGAGTACTGCGCCTGGGCAATCTCCGAACGCTCTTCTGCCGCGGCTAACTGTTTCTGCTGCACATTGACATAGTCCAACGTATCCTGCAGGCCAGCCCAGGCCTGCTCCAGGCTTAACACTAAGCTGTCTTTACCGCTCCTTTCGTTCTCCCGCAGTTGATTGAGCAGTGCCTTGGCCTGAGAGACCTGGGCGAACCTTAATCCGCCTTCGAATATCGGCATAGACAAGGTAAGCCCTAAATTCCATTGATCGTTGCGCGGCGACCAACGGGAGCCGCTTTTGTTCGCCCCGGCGGAGCCGGTAAGAGTGGGAGAAAAATTCGCATAGGCGGACTTCACGCCGAACTGCGCCGCGTTCTTTTGGGCGATGAGCTGCTGCAAAGAAGGATTGTCTTTGGCCAGGGCCTCAAAATCAGGCTTATCTCTGGCCGCGTCTATTACCGTGAAATCTCCCTTTGCCTCTACCGGCGTAAGTTTCGTCCGGCCCATTTCCTTGGTCAGCTCTCTCTGGACGACTTCCAGGCCCCTCTCCACCTGGGAAATTTCATAGCCGGCCTGGCTCAAGTCTGCCTCCGCGGCCAGCAACGCGCCTTTATGCTCCAATCCCGATTCATAACGCAGGGTAATCAGCTCCAGGTTGCCTCTCCTGATCGCATAAATCTCCCGGGTAATCCGCAGCATCTCCTGCGCCCGCAATAAATCAATGAATGCCGTGCGCAGCCTGAATCTGACCGTAGAGGAAGTAAAGCTGAAATTTTCCTTGGCCGCCTTGATATTTTCCGCGGCGGCATTGACATTGCTGATGGTCTTGATGCCGTCAAAAATAAGCTGTGTCCCGATTAATCCGTAGTTATAGGTATCGGCGATGGAGTCGGATTTTCCGGTATCTGTCCTGGCGGTAGAGGCATTAAGGCTGGAGTTTATCTGGGGGAAAAGGGCGCTGGCGGTGATTTTCCTTCTGGCCTCGGATTGCTTAACTTCTTCCTCCGCCGCGATCAAATCCGGATGGTTTTTCGCCGCCTCCCTGAGGCAGTCTTTCCACTCCAGGGCCTCCAAGGCTGCCGCCTGGCGGAAGAAACAAAGAATAAAGAAAGAAGTTAACGAAAAAAACTTAAAGCGCCTCTGCATGATCATATTCCCTGCCAGGCGCGCCATTAATGATGGTGGTCCGGCCCGGGGTGCTGGTGGGGATGGGTATGCGCTTGCCTCTGGTGACAATGGGCATGGGTATGGATGAGGTTATGCTCCTCTAAGAAACGGCTGTCCGCTAAGAGCCTCTCCGGCTCCTCTACCCTGGCGATTTTTTTCTCGCGGCTCAACACATAGACCCGGTCCGATATTTCCTCGACAATATGCAGGTCGTGGGTAGCGGTAATGATGGTCCTGCCTGCGCTATTTGCCCGCAGGATAATCTCCACGATCGCGCAGCTGGTTTTAGGGTCCAGCCCCGCCGTCGGCTCATCCAGGACCAAGACCTGCGGCTCGATGATCAAGGTAGAGGCAATGGCAACTTTGCGCTTTTCGCCCACGCTTAACTGATGCGGGGAACGTTGCAACAGGTCATCGATCCCCAGATCATCCGCGATTTTCTCCAGCCTGCATGCAGTCTCTTTTTCCCCGACGCCTAACTGCAGCGGCCCGAAACAGATGTCTTCCTCTACCGTAGGGCAGAAAAGCTGGATATCCGGATTCTGAAAGACCAGCCCGACCTTCTTTCTGAAATCCCGGGAGAAATCCGCGTCATTGAATACACCTTCCTGCAACGCAACTCCGAAGGCCCGAATGGCGCCCTGCTGCGGAAAGATCAGCCCGTCTAAAAGATGCAAAAGCGTGGACTTGCCTGAGCCATTTGCGCCGAGCACGGTTATCTTTTCCCCCTGCCTGATATCCATATCTATGCCGCGCAAGGCAGGGTATTTCCCCAGATAGGAGAAATACACGTCTTTCAATGAAAAGATAGGCTCATCCATATCAATACGCCGGCCAGCCACAGCCAGTCTTTTGTCCCCACCCTAAAATCATCCAGCGCCGCCGGCTCTCCGCTGTAGCCCCGGGAAAGCATCGCCAGATACACCTCTTCATTCAGCTGATACGAACGCGCCCAGAGATAGGCGATATTCCAGGCCACGATGCGCTGGCCTCTCTTATAATGGATTTTTGCGCCGGAGCGGCTTTTGACGGCAAGGCAGGTATGCTCGATTATCTCCATAAAGAAATAAATATAGCGGTAACACATCCCGATAGTGAACACAAAAATCTGCGGGATGCCAAAAACTCTCAGCGCCTTCAGCAGCGCAAAATGCCTGGTGGTAATACCCAGGAGCACGGCAAAGGATACCGAGGTTGCCACGCGCGCGGTAAATAATACTGCCCCGGATAAACCCGGCCGGGTAATCGTAAGTTTAAGGCCGGATATGCTGAAACTTACCAACACCTCCCCGGGCGTCACGAAGCTGAATAAGGCGGGAATGACGATAAAGAGCGAAAACAGGGGTATGAATACCCAGGTCCTTTTTAAAAAAAATCCCAGGTTAATTTTGGAATAATACGCCAGGGCCAGGCATAACGCGTAAAGGAATAATAAAATCACTATGTCCCTGGTAAATAATACCCGGATGATAAATAAAACAAAGGTGATGATTTTTATCCTCGGGTCTAAAGACTGCAAAAAACCCCTGTCTAAGGCGCAGGCATCGGAAAAAACCGCCTCTTTCAAAAAAGATAGCGCGCCCGCCAGGGAACGCTCTATAAAGTCATTCCTCCTCAGCACTGGCTTAGCCGCCTTTCCTTGATAAAATTTTCCCGATGAAGAAACTTAAAGCTGCCACCACAATTATCCCCAGCGCGGCAGATATTATATAGGTAAGGCTGAGCCGGGGTAAACCTTTTTCTGCCCAGGCCCCAAAGCCATAATCCGCTAGCGGCGCGCTCCAGAGGCCTGACCACTTTGCCATCCCGCGGGGAATGTAACCGGCAAGTTTTTGTATTTCTTCGAGCCCCCATTCTCCCCACGCGGCCCCGGCTTTCAGCCGTGCAGGCAAAATAAGGCCCAGCGGTGATAAAATAATCAACACAGCGATTCCCCACCACAATTTAACCGTGGTTTTCATCGTGAGCCCCCCCGCCTGTCTCCAGGAGCAGGGGGTCATGTTTTTGCAGGTATTTAACGACCAGCGCGGTAACAATTGCTTCTATCCAGCCAAATACCGCTAGATGCCCGCCCAGCATCATCGGAATCGCGACATTTAAACCATAAGGGCAATACAGGGACTGCCCGCCGGCGGTTTTGTGCAGTAAGGGTTGAATGCCGAACATTACCGCGGCGGATAAGGCGGCGATATTTAGGGCCGTATAGCCGGCAATCCCGGCGGCAATCACCCGCCTGCCGGAAGTAACCGGGGAGGAGCCGCTGATCAGCCTATACAGGTAATAGCCGGCAAAGACCTCGACAAACGCCATATTGAAACAATTCGCGCCGATGGCAGTGATGCCGCCGTCGCCAAAGAGCAGCGCCTGGACAACCAAGGCAACCGTAACCGCGATGCACCCTGCCCAGGGCCCCAGCAGTATCGCTGCCAATACAGCGCCTACCGCGTGGCCGGTGGAGCCTCCGGGAATCGGCAGGTTAAACATCATAATCACAAAACTGAATGCCGCGCCGATGGCAAGCAAAGGCGCATGCCTTGCCTGAAGCGTCCTTTTTACGATCTTCGAGGCCGCTGCCCAAATCGGCAGCATCACCGCGTAGAAAAATCCGCAGGTCACAGGCCCTAAGTAACCATCGGGAATATGCATTTTATAGTAGGGGGACACCCAATAAGCTAAAGCGCAGGGTGTCCCCGGTTGGGGACACCCTGCCGATTGGATTATGGGGTGTCCCCGAAGTTTGGATTTTAACGGCGGAGCCTAAATTTGCCCGCACCCAACATAATTAGCGCAATAGAAACACAACTAAGCACAAAATTATACTCAAAGCCTCCAGACTGGATAAAGAAACCTTTGGAAACATGCACTGTGAGAGCAGCCACTAACATAAAGATTAAAATCAGCGCGGCTGCAAGCCTAGTAAACAAGCCCACGAGCAGCAATAAACCGCTGATTAATTCCGTGTAAGCGCCTATATACGCCCAGAACAACGCTGGCTTAAAACCCAAGCCCGCTAACATCTGGGAAAATCCGTTAATCCCCGGGCCGCCGAATATCCCGAAAGCTGCCTGCAGGCCGTGCCCGAGAAATACTACGGCCAGGCAAATCCGCAGCACCAAAAGCGCCAAATCCATCATCGCCCACTCCCTTAATGAGCGCTTGACTTACGAGCACCGAAGGTGTGAGTAAGTCAATGCACGAATCAATCCCGAGCCTGCGAAGTAAATTTCGCAAGAAATTTACAAGCGTTTAGGCGAGGGATAAGCACCTATCTCGCTTTTAACAATGCCTTGACGATGCCTAACTTATTCCCCCACCCCGGGCTGCGAAAAACCGACATCAGATAATGCAAAAGAGTTGCCGGCTTGCCGCGGACATTCACCCCCAAAACATTGCCGCAGGAGCGATTATTCGCCATTGGGATAATATAGCCTAAATCCCGGGGCTGATATTTTTCCGATTTGCCTCCTTTTATGCTTCTAATGATATTGGCGGCGGCAATACTCCCCTGGGCAATGGCAAATTGCACAGCCATCCTCAAAAATGACCCGGCATAAGAAAAATAGGCAGCGTCGCCGATGACAAAACAACTGTTGTTTAGCCTTAAAAATTCGTCCACCTTCACCCTGCCCTGGGGGTTCTTCTCCACATCTAATTTTTGCAGGAAATCCGCGGTCTTTACCCCGGCTGTCCAGATGAGCATGGCGTTGGCGAATTCCCTCCCTGCGCAGGCGATTACCCTGCGGCCCTCAATCCCCCCAATCGCGCAGTTAGGCAAAACTTCGACCTCCAATTGTTTTAAATTTCCCGCGGCATAGTTTTTTATCCAACCCGGCAGCGGCCCCAGGATTTCCGGGGCGCGCTCTACGATGACGATGTTTTTTCTCCGCTTGAAATACCGCCTGAGGTTAGCGGCCAATTCAATACCGGTATAGCCGCCGCCGGCAATAATATAATGCTCAAAATCATCCCGCTCCAGGGCCTGCCTGATTCTTTGCGCGTCAGAGGCATCATCTAATTTATAGGCGCGCTCTTTGAACAGTTGGCTGCCGTAAAAATTGGTCTCGCTGCCGGAGGCAACCACCAAGTAATCAAAATCCAGGGCCTGCCCCGAGGTGAAGACTGTCTTTGCCGGCAGGTCAATGGCTTTCACCTCCTGCCGGATAAAATTAAAGCCATAATCTGCGGCTAGGGCCCTGATAGGATAAACTAAATTTTCCAGCGGGAGCTTCCTGCCGATGCTGTCAGGCAATAAAGGCAGAAAATTAAGATTAGCGCCCTTGTCTAACACCGTAACCTCCACCTGCCTCCGGAAGGCAGAGAGCCTCCAGGCGCAGACCGCGCCGCCGTAACCGCAGCCGATGACGATTACCTTTTGCATAAGATTAGCGAAAGGATTAAGGCTACGCCAACCGCGTTCTGCTGTATGATGGTTAAACGGGACGACTCTATTAATCTATCCTTGAGATCGAAATTTTCTTTAAGGACCTTTGCCGCCCGCAGGCCTAAAAAAACAAAAATAAAGGCGCCCCAGGCAAGCCATCCGAGATATTTTAAAATCAGCGCCCAGGCGATTGCCGCGTAAGCAAGGATTGTCAGGCAGAGATAGAGGATAAAGGCGCGCCTTGCTCCGGTCAGGCCTACCCAGTTCAGCTTCCCCGCCTTTAAATCCTGCGCGTAATCCGGCACCTCATTGGCAAAAAGGATGGCGCAAGTCAAGAAGCCGAAGGGGAGCGATAAAAGGAAACTGCGCCAGTCCGGGAATATCCCCGTCTGAATGAAGTAGCCGCCCATCACAGGCGCCGGGCCAAAAAGCAGGAAAATAATTATTTCCCCCAGGCGGCGGTAAGCAAGTTGCAGCGGCCGCGCGGAATATGACCAGCTTAAAAAGATAATCGCCAAAAACAGGCCAAGCGGCAGGAGCCGGCGCAGGACTGCCGCCAGGCATATCGCCGATACGGCGGCTAAAAACGCGCAGCACAGCGCGGCGCCTAAGTAAAACTGCTCGGAAAATATTTTCTCCTGGATCAATTTTGAGCCGCCGAAAAAACCATAGAAACGGGTGTCCTGCCAGTCCGCCCCGCTTCTGGAATCGGCATAGTCATTGATCAGGTTCGCGCTCAGGTGCGCGAAAATTACCGCCCCCAGCCCCAGGTAAAAAGCGCTCCAATCGGCAATCCTGCCCGCGGAGAGCGACCCAAAAATAAACGGCAGGGCGCTGGCGCTGATAAACGGCAGCCTCAGGGCGCGGATAAAATTCTTTAACATATTTCACCCGGCATTTTTAATTTGCTTTCATAATAGACCTATGTTACCATACTTCTATGCCCCTGAAAACAAAAAAATTTCCGCCGGCGGCAATTCCTCACATAAAGAACAGGATTGAGCAGGAGCTACGCCGCTATATCGGCAGCGCGGATAAGCTGTATTCCCTGAGCAAGATCTCCCCCCTCCTTTTTAAAAGCATCGTTAATTTCATCCTGCGCAAAGGGAAGCGCGCGCGTCCCATCCTTTTTGTTATCGGCTACTTAGGGTTCGCCAGAAAACCCGCCCCGGGGCTCTATCGCAGCGCCCTTTCTCTTGAGCTCCTGCATGATTTTATGCTCGTGCATGACGATATCATTGACAAATCTTCCACCCGCCGCGGTAAGCCCTCGATGCACGAAATGTTCAATCAATACCTCAAGGGGCGCCGGAACATCAAGTTCAACGGCCAGGACCTGACCATTATAGCCGGAGACGTGATGTACGCGATGAGTATCCAGGCATTTTTGGGCATCAAAGAAAACCTGCGGCGCAAGGAAACCGCGCTAAAACGGCTGATCGATGCCGCGATGTATACCGGCAGCGGAGAATTCATTGAGCTGCTGGCCGGATTAAAGGGCATAGATAAGATAACCCGGGAAGAGATTTATCAGATCTACGATTACAAGACCGCCAACTACACCTTTGCCACGCCCTTATCCGTGGGCGCGGGGCTGGCCGGGGCAGGTAAAAAACAGGTGGAGGGGCTTTTTAAATACGGGATTTATTTAGGCAGGGCATTCCAGATCAAAGATGACCTGCTGGGGATGTTCGGCAAAGAGAAGGAGACCGGTAAATCCATACTGGCTGACTTGCAGGAGGCAAAAAAGACTCTGCTCATCTGGCAGGCCTTTCGCAGCCCGGAGGGCAAATACCGGGCCGCCATCAGGGCGATCCTCTCGAAAAAACGTATCGGCCAAGCTGACCTGCTGAAAATGCGCCGAGTCATTGCTGCCACGGGCGCGCTGGACTTCGCCAGGCAGGAAATCAGCCGTCTCGTCAGCGCCTCCCGAATGATCCTTGCCGCTTCCGGGATGCGTCCGGCCTACAAAGATCTGCTGGAGCGTTACACAGAAGATCTCCTCGCCTGCTAATACAAACGCACTAAATAAATTGACATATCGTATTGCACAGATAATCACAGATGAGAAGATACAGATGGACACAGATATTTTAAGGGGTATCTGTGATCATCTTGCATCCTTTCATCTGTGCTAATCTGTGTATATTCAGTGTTATTGATGTAAGAATATTTAATGCTCTTATATTAATTCCTGTCGCAGATAAAAAAACACCTGCCGCTTTGCGTATCCAGAGCGAATTCGTTCTGCGGGTCAATCTCCAGGGCCTTGCGCAGGTATGACTGGAATTCCCGCGCCTTGCCTCGCATCTTATAAAGCTGGGCCAGCCTGACGTAGCCGTTAACAAACAAAGGGTCAAGCTCGACCGACTTTTTCAAATATTCTTCCGCCTTAGTTAAATTCCCGCCGATCAGCGCCGGCGCCAGAAGGTAAAAAGTCCCCAGCCCGAACTTTACCGCCGCGGCATCAGGCTGTAACTTTTCCGCAGCCTTCAAACTAGACAGGACCTTCGTTCCGTTAATGATCTTGGAAAGCGGGCCGCCATAATGGGCGATCAGGCCCTTGGCGCCTCCCAGCAAAAGATATGCCCGCGCGCGGCTGCCGACATCTACCCTTGCGCCTTGAGCCAGAACTTTATTCGCCAAGCGCACGGTCTCGTTGAAGTTACCCTGGATATACCTGACATATGCCAGGCTGATATACGCCGGAGCGAATCGCGGGTCAGCGGCAATCACTTCCTGCAGCAGGCCTTGCGCCTCGTTCAAGCGATGCTGCCGGCGCAGTACCTCTGCCCGGCCCCATTTTGCCTCTAACAAACCGGGATAGGCGCCGGACAACCGCGCGAAAACTTCGCCCGCCTCCTTATCCCGGCGCCGGTTCAACAGAACCAAGCCCTGTTTATACAAAACCGCGTCATCCGGGTATTGCGCGTTATCAACAGCCGTTCCCTTATCCGCCTCCTCATGCAGCTTTTTCCAGTCCAAGGCATAGCTCGAATAGGCGCCGCACAGGAAAAAAAATAAAAGCCAGACTGCTTTTCTTGTCCGCTTAAAGACGCAGATCAGCATGGTGGGCGAGTATGAGTCGAGGGTTTATTTAATCGTAATCCTGCAATCCGCTTTAACCTCTTGTTGATCCTCCAGAGTAACAACGAACTTTAAATCAATGACCTTCTTGCCGAAGGTAAATCCGTAAACCACGCCCTTTTTCTTGTTCAACGCCAGCCCAAAAGGCAGCTTTGACCCTTTTTCTAACTGCCAATCCACGGGGTGGGCCTCGATCTGCTCTAAGGTTAACTTATATTCCTTCCACACGCCTAAGATACTGCGCACCTGCTTAGCTTCCATGACAGGTTCGGCTTGCGCTAAAACCTCATCCGGGACTTCCGCCGCCGGTTCCTGAGCGGGCGCAATCGCTTCTTCTCTGGGGCCGGGGAGGAGCTCTTGCCTGCCGGCCTGCTCTGTTGGCAGAGCCAGAACACGCGCCCTGGGCCTAGATGAAAAATCTTCCGGTTCTCGGGCATAGTATGCGGGCTCCGGGGTAATTGGCATCGACCGCTCTTCATACTGCCTGCGCTCCATTTCCCGGGACATCGGAGAAACAATAGGATACCTCTCCTGCTGCTCCATTACCCTTAGCTGTTCCGAAGGCATAGGCTGCGGCGTTGCTCTTAACGGCTCTTCAGCCGTTGGTGTTGGCGCCGGAGGAACCAGAATAATATTACCACCGCCGGTAATATACGGCGGTTCTTCCTGTTCCGGCGCTGGCGTTGCCGGCGCTGGCGCCTTTGGCGCAGGCACAGGCGCTGGCTGCGCCGCCGGCGCTGGCGCAGGCGCATATGTTATACTCAGGAATCCTGGGGCGCTGTTACCGGCCATATCCATTGCCTCAATGACAATAGAATTATCTCCCTCGGTTAACCCGACGGCGCTGCTGAATTTATCGCCGCCGCTGACAGGCACCAGCTTACCATTAATCTTTACCGCGCCGATCCTGCTATTATTATCAATAGCTTTGCCTTCCAAGGTAATAGACGGAGTAGCCACCGTCTGGCCATCGGTATGAGAAGTAACCCTGATTCCAGGGGCAACCGTATCCAAAATAAGCTTGAGCTGATAAGACTCTTTGTTGCCGAGAGAATCTTCGCCGGCCAGGCGGATATTGTTTTCTCCTTCCTTAAGCTCTACCTCCTCCTTAGTTAACCTTAACAGCTTGGCGTTAATATCATCGATCCTGTAAGTTATATCAATCGTGGATGTGCCGGGAATTAAATCAGCGGCGTTAAGAATCGTCTTGGCGGGGCTAATGATCACATATTTTAGTTTTGTTTTCTTATATACCGTAACCGCAGCAGAGCCGGTGTTGCCGGCCTTGTCAGTTACTTCCTTTTTAATGGTATTTTCCCCATCCTCCGAAGGCAAGTCTCGGTTTTCTTTAAACTCTTCGCCGTCTACCGTGCCTTCTATCCTGACCTTGCTATCTCTGGTGTAAAAGGTTCCCTTAGGATCAGGCGAGGTAATCACTACCTCAGGCGCAATGGTATCGCGGATCACGGTAATGGAAGCAGAGCCGGTGTTTCCGGCCTGATCGCTAAATTCTTTAGTCAAGGTAACTTCTCCTTCTGTTTTGGGAAGCTCCCTTTTTTCGCTGAATTCTACGCCGTCAATCGTGCCTCCCAAAAGCAGCTCATCTTTATTGATGTAGGCGCCGTCCAGAGGAGAAGCAATCACTATCTTCGGGGCAATGGTATCGCGGATCACGGTGATAAAGGCAGAGCCGGTGTTGCCGGCCTGATCAACTGCCTCTTTAGTCAGGGTATTCTCTCCTTCCCTTAGCCTTCTCTCTTC
>Ga0156240_179_pt1 | contig 20473 bp, 19 predicted proteins | sample RifCSPlowO2_12_FD_107887 | JGI IMG/M metagenome (GOLD analysis project Ga0156240, IMG submission 107887) | Omnitrophica WOR_2 bacterium RIFCSPLOWO2_12_FULL_51_8
CCGCTGACCGCGAGCGGAGTGGTGAGCGCAGTCGAACCACGGAGCGAGCGGTCGGACTGATTTAAACCCTTGGCTAGAGGCAAGCAGAATGGAAAGCCCTTTCCCCAAATGGGTATTTTGACCTTGAAATCCCCACCTATATAGGTATACTTTTTGTAGCAACAACCCTCAAGGGTCAGGCGGAGAATGAAGAAAAGGATTAATTTACAAAGATGAACAGGAAGAATCCGGGGTTAAGGATATTTTTTGTCATCGTCATAATGCTAAAGTTTATAGCACTAGAGCCACTGCAGGTCTTGGCTATAGATTCCTTGTATCAGCCTGCTCAGGAAAGAGGCCGGGCCGCCAGAAGGATTCAGCTTAAAGACAGAGCTCAAGGCCGCAAATTTGTCCCCGGGCAGATAATCGTAAAACTAAAAGAGGGGGCAGGCCTGAATGATATCCAGGAATTAAATCAGGCCTGCGGCGTAATCTCCGCGGAACAGGCCTTTCCTCCGGCGCCCAATCCAGAAAGAACACTACAGGAATTAAAAGAAGAACTGGCGCAGCTATCCTCTGAGCACGAGAGATGGTTTTGGCAGCTTGACAAGGATTCCCTGGAATATAAGCAGTATATGCAAAAAACAGAGCGGAGAAGGCAGGCGCTGCAAGCAAGGATAAAGGCCCAGGAAGATTTTAGCAGACACTTAAAAATACGCCAGGCGCGGGCGCCCAAAGGCGCGAAAAAACCAAGCCTGGATAATATCTACCTTTTAACTATAAAAGGGGAAAAAGACATACACTCTGCTATAGCCAGATACAAGCTTAACCCTAATGTGGAATACGCCGGGCCCAACTACCTGCTTAAGGTGGAACTTTCAGGAGGCAGTGGAAATCTAATTTTTTCCGGAGAGCAAAAATCCTTTGTTGCAGGCGCGGCTAAAGCTATATTAGCGGTTGTGGATACCGGGGTAAACCCTGATCTGCTTAATGGGTATCTCTGGCGCAACGAGGCAGAAATTCCGGATAATGGCAGAGATGATGATAATAACGGATATACGGATGACTTATGGGGTTGGAATTTTACCCTTGATAATAATGAGCCCAATGACTATCTTGGCCATGGGACTAATGTAGCAAAATATGCCGTAGAGTTTTTTGAAAAATATCAGGGCGCGCTAAACCCTCTGCCGAAAATAGAGATTATGCCGCTCAGGGCTGTAGTGGATGGGCAAGTAACAGAAATAGCTATTGCCAGGGCAATAAAATATGCTGCAGATAATGGCGCGGATGTAATTAACAATTCTTATGCCCTAAAATTTATTGACCCAGGGAAGTATGCGATTCCGCAAGAGGCCTTTGACCGGTTAAAAGAGGCGTTTGATTATGCTTATGCGCAGGGGTGCGTAATTGTAGCAGGTGCGGGTAATGCTACTGAAGGTAATGCTCCTAGCGATGTTGCAACATATCTGCCGGCGAGGTTCCCAGAGGTTATTGCTGTGTCTGGCTCTGATGAAAATGGGAACCGCAGCGAGATTTCAAACTGGGGAGAAAAAATAGAATTTACCGCCGCCTCAGCAGGAATACCTACTACAGCAACTTCTTTTGCCGCGGCCCTGGTTTCAGCAGCAGCAGCTTTGCTTGCGGCCAAGAACCAGAATTTAAGCAACAGTGTCATCCGTCAGATAATGCGCTATACTGCCGATGATATAGGCGCTCCAGGAAAAGACATATATTTTGGCTACGGCAGGGTTAATCCGCAAAAGGCATTGGCCCTGGATTTAGATTTTTATGTAGAATTGCCTCAATTTGTCCGGGGGAATATTCAGCTAAGCGGAAGCGCATACCTTAGTGAGAATTTAAGGGGCAATTATGAGCTTTACCTTATCCCTGAAGCTGAAGGCAGTTCCCAGAAGACTATTTTTCTGGCAAACAGTCCCGCCTCTCTTAAGGACAATATCTTAGGCAGCTGGAATACCTTGGACCAGCAAACACCGGATGGGTCATATAGGCTGGTGGCGGTGCTTAATGGCCGCGACGGCAGTCATTTTGCAGATGTCCTTGATTTAACCGTGGATAATCAAAGCCAGCCGCCTGAGTTTATTTCTCCTGCTGCGGCAATCGCAGTAATCGGCAGGCCGTTTGTTTTTGAAATCAAGGCCGTTGATCCCGATGACCCGTCAACTCCCCAGGGCAGACTTACTTATTCGCTCAGCAATCATCCTCCGGGAGCGGTGTTTGATTCCCGCACCCGTACTTTGAGCTGGCTGCCAGGCGAGCAGGATAAAGGCAATTATCAGCTCAAGTTCACCGTGCAAGACAATGAACACAACGTAACCCAGGATTTTACCCTCGCTACTGTTTATATAAAAAAGGAACAGTTGCTTGACTATGAAATTTATGATTATGATATCAGCGGAGATAAAATAATCTGGACGAATAATTCCGGAGATATCTACCTCTATGACCTTTTGCTTCTAGACCCGGCAGCCAGAAAGGTTAAGTTATGGGACGGCAGTGGTTCTCCGAAGTATCCCTTAAGGCTGCAAGGAAATAACTTAGCCTGGCAAGAAAATTCCCAGTTACACCTCTATAATATCTTATCGCTTGAGCATAATTCTCTAAGCCCGGTTTCAGGAGGCATACTTTTTGACTTTGATCTTAATGACCGATATCTCGTATTTACAGAAAGGACGTTACCCATAAAAGAAGAGGAGAAGTTTAAATTTGCATATTATGGTTATTACCTCTTTAATCTCAGGGATAAAAGCACAATTCCCATAGAAATGGCTCCTGCAAGAAACTCTATATCTCTGATGAAGCTAAACAGGGATGGTATTGCCTGGAGTGACGGCCGCAATGGAAATACCGGAGATTTTGACGTATATTTATATAAGCTTGGCTCAGGAGAGAAGATACAGCTTACGGATAATCCAGAAGTAAATGAAATAGTGGAGTCATCTTTCGGAGATAAGATTGTCTGGACAACATCTAGCCGGTATTTTTTTGACTTCTTGCTGAATAAGGAAAGCAGATTCTTTTATTTATATGATACTAGTTCAGGCGAGAAGAAAAAGGTTATCCTTGCCCCTGGATTTTACGTTGACTACAGTATCTCTGGCGATAAGATATCTTGTCTGGATTGGGATGACTATTCGGTGGACATATATTCTACAGAGTTAGGCGCGGGGTTCACGATAGACGCGCCCCCGGCTGGCAGCGACTACGCTCTTTACAATTATGACCGAGCTAAGATATTCGAAGACCGCGTCTTCTGGTTAGAGTACCGTTGGCCCAACCCTTATAGATACATCTCTATGGCCGAGCTTTTCTTTGCCCCGCAGATCGCCGCGGCGGATAAAGACAATGTTGCTGCGGATCCAGTGATCACTATTAGCGGAAAGAATTTTGGGTATAGGCAGGGAAAAGATTCTAAGGTTATCTTTGCTAATGGGGCAAGCGGCCTGGTGCAGGATTGGTCTAATACCCGCATTACTTGTATCGCGCCTGAGTCTGCCAAATCTCTGGCATTAAAAGTAGTTACCCCTGGCGGAGAAAGCAACAGTGTAACAGTTTACGGAAGTCTTCCGGGGGTTGAGCAAATCTCCGCCTATGACGCCGCGCTGGCGCTTGTCCAGGGCAGGGGTGCGCTTGAGGCGGCGGGGATTGCGCAGCATGCGGTAGGGTTGTAAGGAAGCGGGTAGCTATTTCCAGCCGAGAACTTCCTTTTCCACTCGCCCTGAGCCTGCCGAAGGGCTCGGTCGAAGCATAACTAGTCTATCGTCCCTCTCATTATTGTTCGAGCGCGGCCGAAGGCCGCGTCGAGAACATCGCCATTGAAATGAGGACATTCCCCATATATCTATCTTCCTGCGCAATGATAGTATTTTCAGGAAGTTATAAAAACAGGCCCTGCCAATAAGCATTAAATCAAAAATAAGCATAATATTGTTCGAGCGAGGCCAAAATTATCTTCTCCACTCGTTCGCTAACGCTCGCTCGGTCGAAGAATAATTTTGGCCGAGTCGAAAACGAAAGCAATGCAGAAAATTTTGGGGAAACTCCACCTTGAAATATATTGACTTGTATTTCAAAACAGCGTATAATATCTTCCGTTTAGAGAGGAGGTGAGGGAAATTGGCTTTGGTAAAAGAAAGAAAAAAGGAATTGATCGAAAACTTCAAAGTCCATGCCAGTGATACCGGCTCGGCCGAGGTTCAGATCGCTATTCTTACTGAGAGGATTAATACATTAGGAGACCATTTTAAGCTGCATAAGAAGGATTTCCATTCCCGCCGCGGGCTGCTCTCGCTGGTGGGCCGCCGCCGCAGGCTCCTCAATTATCTCAAAAAGAAAGACGTTAAGGTTTACGAAGAAATTTTAGGCAAGCTCAAGCTCAGGAAATAAAACGTCTTATCCCGATAATCCTTAATCAAAAGAAGGGCTGATAATGCAAAATAAAATGCTAAAGCTTAAATTCGGCAGGGAAGACCTGATTTTAGAAACCGGCAAAATCGCCAAACAGGCCAACGGGTCGGTTACCGTGCAGTATGGCGGGACGGTGGTGTTGGTTACCGCCTGTATGTCGCAGGAGCCCCGGGAAGGCCGGGATTTTTTTCCGCTCACCGTGGAATACCAGGAAAAGACCTATGCCGCCGGCCGTATCCCCGGCGGGTTCTTTAAGCGGGAAGGCCGGCCGTCGGAGAGCGAGATCCTTACCGCCCGGCTGATTGACCGTCCGATCCGGCCGCTTTTTCCCAAAGGGCTTTTTAACGAGGTGCAGATTATCGCCATTGTCCTCTCCAGCGACGGAGAGAATGACCCGGACGTCCTGGCGGTAGTCGGGGCATCCGCCGCGCTTTCCATTTCCGATATACCTTTTACCGGGCCGCTGGCCTGCTGCCGGGTGGGCAGGGTAAACAATGAATTAGTGCTTAACCCTACTTACGCCCAGCTGGAAAACGCGGATCTGGACGCGGTCTTAGTGGTGAATTCCAAAGGTGTGATGATGCTGGAGTCGCGGGGCAGGGAAATTTCCGAAGAGCTGTATTTAGAAGCGGTAAAATTCGGCTGGGAAAACCTGGAAGGCATTTTGCGGATGCAGGAGGATTTTGCCCGGCAGTTCGGCAGTCCCAAGGCAAAAGTCAGTTATAAGATCATTGACTCCAAACTCCAGCAGGAGATTGAAGCTGCCTCGCGGGCAAAATTACAGGACATCTATAAACTGAGCAAGAAGGAAGACCGCGAAGAGCAGGTGGAACTGCTCTCTAAGGAGCTGGAGGGAAAGTTCGTCTCGGAGACGGTCACTGCCGTGGATGTGAAGATGGCGCTGGTGGAAGTGGAGAAAGAGGAGGTAAGGAATAAAATTCTCAAAGACAACCTGCGCATAGACGGCCGCAAATTTACCGAGATTCGGCCGGTTACCTGCGAGGTGGCGGTCCTGCCGCGCACCCACGGCTCCAGTTTGTTCACCCGCGGCCAGACCCAGAGCTTAGCCGTCACTACCCTTGGCACCGGGCAGGACGAACAACTGATCGAGGCATTAGAAGGCGAAAAATATAAAACCTTCATGCTGCATTACAGTTTCCCGCCTTTTAGCGTGGGCGAGACCGCGCCGGTGCGCGGGCCCGGGCGCCGGGAGATCGGCCATGGGGCCTTGGCGGAGAAATCCCTCTTGCCGGTAATGCCGTCCAAGGATAAATTCCCTTACACCATCAGGGTGGTTTCGGAAATTTTAGAGTCTAACGGCTCTTCCAGCATGGCCACGGTATGCGCGGCAACCCTTTCTCTGATGGATGCCGGCGTGCCGATCAAAGACGCGGTCAGCGGCATCGCCTTAGGCCTGATCAAGGAAGGCGATAGAGAGTTAGTGCTCACCGATATCGCCGGCTTAGAGGACCATTTCGGGGATATGGATTTTAAGGTCGCCGGCACCAGGCAGGGGATGACCGCGGTGCAGATGGACTTAAAGATTGACGGGATCTCCTTAAGCCTGCTGGAAAAATGCCTGGCCCAGGCTAAGGAAGGCCGGCTGTTCATTTTGGAAAAGATGAACGCCGCGCTGAATAAGCCGCGCCAGGAATTATCTAATTTTGCCCCGCGCATTGAGATTATCAAGGTCAACCCCGAAAAGATCGGCGGGCTGATCGGCCCGGGAGGCAAGACCATCAAAAAGATTATTGCCCAGACCGGCGCGGCCATCGATATTCAGGATGACGGCAGTGTCTTTGTTTCATCCACCGATCCGGTAAAGTCACAGGAGGCGATCCGGCTGATTAAGGGGATCACCGATGAAATCGAGGTCAACCGCATATATATAGGTAAGGTCAAGCGGATTATGGCGTTTGGCGCCTTCTGCGAGATTGCCCCCGGTAAAGAAGGGCTGGTGCACATTTCTGAGCTCTCTGATACCTTTGTCAAGGATGTGGAAAGCGTGGTCAAGCTCGGGGATGAATTCAAGGTCAAGGTCATCGGCATAGACGAACTGGGCCGGATCAATTTAAGCAAAAAACAAGCCGCGCAGGATGCTTAATTCTCGATAAGAGGCGGTCCTGCCCTCGTATTTTCTCTGCCGTGAAAGAAAGAAGATTAAATGAAACTAAAGGCGTAATCCTGCTGGCTTTAGGCCTGATGGTTTTAGCCAGCCTGGCCCGCTTTGACCGCCTTGACCTGTCCTTTTATGCCTCGCACCCCAATTTTCCGCCCAAAAATCTTTTAGGGATTTTCGGCGCCTACCTGGCCGGTTTTATCACGGCGTTATTCGGCTGGCCGGTAAGTTTTATTCTCCCGGTATTTATTATTTTACTGGGGCTCAAGTTTTTCCGCCAGCAGGTTCCTTACTTGAGCCTTCCGCGCCTCGCCGGCTTCTTTATCCTGCTCTTATCGCTAAGTTCCCTGATCGGGATGTTCAATCCGGGCAATGAATACCTCCGTTTTTACAGCGCCGGATTCCTGGGGGCGCTGACAGCCAATTTTATCACTTCGTATTTCAGCCGGCTGGGCGGGTTTATCATTTTTACCACCTTTATCATCCTCTCGCTTGCGCTGGTAACCGAGATCCTGATTTCTTCCTTATTCATCCAGGTTATCAGGCGGGCTAAATCCGCCTCCCGGTTTTTATTCAAGCGCGGGAAAAAAGAAAGGGCGCTGGCTGCTCCGGTCAGACCTAATTTCAATCTTAAGAAAAATACCGGCGATGATCCGGTTGGACTGGTATCCGCGCCAAAGCCCAAGCCCAAGATTCAGATCGTCCCGCCGGATGCTCAAGCAAAGGCAAGGGCCGCGGCCGCCGAAACCAGGGTTAAGACAACGGAAATAAAGACCGGGGATTACCGTCTGCCGGGCATTGATCTGCTGGAATCTCCTCCGCCGCTGGAGGCGCGGCAGATCAAGGAGGACTTGGAATCCAGCTCCCGCATCCTGGAGGATACTCTGGCGGATTTCGGGATTTCCGCCAAGGTTACGGATATTGAGCGGGGGCCGGTGATTACCCGTTATGAACTGGAGCCGGCGCCGGGGGTAAAGCTTAACCGCATCGTGGCCTTGAGCGACGACATCGCCCTGGCGATGAAGGCGCAGTCAGTGCGGATTCTGGCGCCGATCCCGGGAAAGGCCAGGGTGGGGGTAGAGGTCCCTAATATCCAGAGCAGCTTTGTGTATCTGAAGGAGGTGTTGGCCTCGCCGGCATTCCAGAAATCGGATTGTCTGCTGACGCTGGCCCTGGGCAAGGATATTACCGGCCAGGCGGTTATCGCCGACCTCGACGATATGCCGCACCTTTTGATTGCCGGGACTACCGGTTCGGGCAAGACGGTCTGCGTCAATTCCCTGATCCTTTCCCTGCTTTTCAGGCATTCGCCCAATGACCTGAAGTTCGTGATGATCGACCCCAAGATGGTAGAGCTGATGCCGTTTAACGGCCTGCCGCATTTATTGTGCCCGGTGGTTACCGACGCCAAAAAGGCCTCGGCTGCCTTGAACTGGGTGGTCAATGAAATGGAGGAGCGCTATCAGCTGCTGGCCAAGGCCGGCGCGCGCAATATCGAGAGCTACAACGAAAAACAGGAAAAGATCCCCTACATTATCGTAATCATCGACGAATTTGCCGACCTGATGACGGTCTCCCGCGACCAGATCGAGAACGCCGTTACCCGCCTGGCCCAGCTTTCGCGCGCGGTAGGGATTCATCTCTTGCTGGCGACGCAGAGGCCATCGGTGGACGTGATCACCGGAGTAATCAAGGCCAACCTTCCGGCGCGGGTTTCTTTTAAAGTCGCTTCCAAGGTGGATTCCCGCACCGTGCTGGATATGAACGGCGCGGATAAGCTTTTAGGCAAAGGCGATATGCTTTTCCTGCGGCCGGGAGAATCAAAATTGATCCGCATCCAGGCAACCTTAGTCAATGACCGGGAGATAGAAAGGGTGGTCAACTTTATCAAAGGCCAGGCAGAGCCGATTTACGACGAGGAGATCCTGAAGGAACAGCATAAAAGCGGGATGTTTAATCAGGAAAAAGACGATTTGTACGACGAGGCGGTGCGGGTGATTATGGAAAGCAGCCAGGCCTCGGTTTCGATCCTGCAGAGAAGGATGCGCTTAGGATATACCCGGGCAGCGCGGATTATCGACTGGATGGAACAGGATGGATTGGTCGGCCCCTTTGAGGGCAGTAAACCGCGCAAGATATTGGTGGATAAGGAGGAGTGGCTGAAGGCAAACGCCCCCACGCCCCTGCAGCAGTTTAGCCAATAAATACACAGATGACCACAAATAAACAGATACAAGATGATCACAGATGACGTCTTAAAGTATCTGCGATCATCTGTGGAATTTTTATAGATAAGGCGCTATGGAGTCCATAGGAGCAAGACTAAAAAAGATCCGCCTGGAAAAAGGCTTAAGCCTGGAAGAGGCGCAGAAAAAAACCAAGATCCACCTCAATATCCTGCAGGCGATAGAAGGCGACAGTATCACCGGCCTGAACCCGGTTTACCTTAAGGGGTTCCTGAAAATATACTGTAAATTCTTGGGCCTTGAGCCGGGGGATTATCTTCCGGAAGCCAGGGCCAGGCCGCAGCCGCCGGCTGCCGCGGCTAAGGCAGAAGCCCCATCCGCGATAAAACTGGCCTCTGCCAGGCCCCTGCCGGATTTTAAAAAACTTGCCTTAATTGCAGGGTTGGCCTTGGCTGTCTTTGGCCTGTTTAGATTGGGGTCATTTATTTCCCGCCGCATCCGCCTCAGGCCGGCGCAGAGGCCGGTACAAAGGCCGGCTGTTCCTGCCGCGGCCAGGATTCAGGATAAGCGGACCTCGGGAATAAGCCTGACCATCCGGGCGCGGCAGAACTGTATGGTGATGTTGAGGGCCGACGGAAAACTTATCTTTCACCGGCTCCTGGAAAAGGGCAGGTTTGAAAACTGGCAGGCTAAGGAAAGGTTTGACCTCTTCTTAGGTAACGCCGGCGGCGTAGAGCTGGAGGTTAACGGCCAGCTTTTTTCCAATTTGGGCAGAAAGCGCGAGGCCAAGAAGAATATCGTGATCACTAAAGACGGATTAACCGTCAGATGAAAGAGAAGATCGGTATCTTAAGCCTGGGCTGCCCCAGGAACCTGGTGGACTCGGAGCATATCCTGGGCAGGCTGCGGCTTAAGGGGCATCCGGTAGTAGATATAGGGCAGGCGGACGTGGCGATTGTGAATACCTGCGCCTTCATTGATGAGGCTAAGCGCGAGTCTATTGACGCCATCCTGGATTTGGCCGGGCTTAAAAAAAGCGGGCGCTTAAAGAAGCTCATTGTTTACGGCTGCCTGTCCGAACGTTACGGCGAGAGCTTAAAAAAAGAGCTTCCCGAGGTGGACGCCTTTGTGGGCAGGGTTTCGCTGAACCATTCCCGCGGAAGGTATGCCCTGGCCCCCAGACACTATGCCTACCTGAAAATATGCGAGGGCTGCTTAGACAGCTGCAGTTTCTGCGTTATCCCGAAAATAAAGGGGAGATTGAGAAGCTTAGATGAGAAAAGCGTCATGGATCAGGTGGCGGGTTTCAACCATGAGGGGGTTTCGGAATTGAATATCATCGGCCAGGATATCAGCGGCTACGGAACGGATTTATACGGCGAGCCGAGATTACCTGTCCTGCTGGAGAAGATGCTTTCCCGGGCAGGGAATATCGGCTGGGTGCGCCTGCTGTATCTGCATCCGCAGCGGCTCAGCGATGAATTGCTGTGTTTGATCCGGGATCACCCGAAAATCTGTCGCTATATTGACTTGCCTGTCCAGCATTGCAACCGCCGGATCTTGAGATTGATGCGCCGTAAAACTGTCTCCGGAGAATTACGCAGGCTGGTTGAAAAGGTGAGGAAGATGATTCCCGGGGCCGCCTTGCGCACCTCGATTATCGTGGGATTCCCTTCGGAAACGGATAAAGAGTCCAAGGAGCTGCTGAAGTTTATCGCTGATATCGGTTTTGAGCGGCTGGGGGCTTTTACTTATTCCCGGGAAGAAGGCACGCCCGCTTATGGCCTGGCAAGGCAGGTCCCGGAAAAGATCAAGGCCGAACGTTTAGACGAGGTAATGTCTCTGCAGCAGGAAATCTCGCGCCGGATAAACCGCAAATTCTTAGGCAGGGTTTTAAAGGTCCTGGTGGATGAGCGGCGTCCGGAAGGCTTGATCGGCCGCACTGAATACGACGCCCCGGAAGTTGACGGGTTAGTCTACATAAATTCCAAAAGAAAATTGCGCCCCGGGGATTTTATCGATTTAAAAATTACCGATACATTGGAATATGATTTGGTGGGGGAGGAGGTTTGTGCGGGGTGAATATTGCCAATAAATTGACGGTATCGCGGATCATCCTTACCTTTGTTTTTATGTCTTTCCTGCTCTTCGGCCATGGCCTTTTGTCAAAGATCATCAGCTTGGTCGTCTTTATCTTCGCCGCGATATCGGATTTCTTAGACGGCCTGATCGCCCATAAGAGGAATATGGTTACCGACTTCGGGCGCCTGATGGACCCCATCGCGGATAAGATCTTGGTCCTGGCCGCCTTTGCCGCCTTTGTGCAGATGCAGTTGATTGAGGCCTGGATGTTCGTGATTATCGTCTCCCGGGAGATACTGGTTACTTCTTTGCGGCTTTTTGCCTTGAATAAAGGCAAGGTGCTTTCGGCCACCCGGGCAGGCAAGCACAAGACCTTTTCGCAGATGCTGGTGATCTTTTTGATCCTGGGCTTTATCGTCGCCAAGGAGATAATGCTGACCTATTTTACCTGGAACCCCGCCGGAGAAATGATCTTCCGCCAGGGGATATTCATACTGATGCTGCTGACCGTGGGGCTTACCCTTTATTCCGGCCTGTCATATTTCTGGGAAAACCGCAAAATCATCTCCCGGCTATAGGGCTCTGTTAACTAAATGAGCAGTGTGCATAATCGGGTTTCGTTTATCGGTTAGCGGTTGCGGCTACGTATCGTCTATCGTAAATCGTCTAAAAGGGTTTTCGTTTAAGAAGACGGCGCACGAAACCGAAAACGATTTACGATACATAGCCGAAACCGAAACCGTTTAAGACGATAGACGAAAGTTGAATTATGCACACCCCTCAACTAAATAAAAGCATTATTGCACAGATGGGCACAGATTAGAAGAAGCAGATGAGCACAGATATTTTCCGACGGTATCTGCGATCATCTTGCATCTTTTCATCTGTGCTAATCTGTGTAAATACAACCCTTATTTATTTTAATGTGATACAGGATTAGTTATGCATTTTAAAGATCGCGCCATTAAGCTGTTAAGCTCTTTTTTTTATCTGGGTTTCCTGCCGCTGGTGCCCGGGACATTCGGCAGTCTGGCCGGATTATTTTTATTTTATCTCACCGCCGGGAGCCGGTGGCTGCATTTCTGGTTAACCGCGCTGGTGATCGCTGCCGGATTCCTGGTGAGCGGGGAGGCAGAGAGGATTTTCCGTAAAAATGACCCGAAATTCGTAGTGATAGACGAAGCCGCCGGGATGCTGGTTTCTTTGTTGTTCCTTCCCTTCTACGACGGATGGCTGTTAGGGCTGGGATTTCTGCTGTTCAGGGTCCTGGATACCTTAAAGGCCTATCCGGCAGGCTGCCTTCAGGAGACAAGAGGGAGTATCGGGATTATGGGCGATGATTTGACGGCCGGTATTTATACCAATATCATACTTCAACTGATCGCTAGATTCTCCCTGCTTAGGGCCGTATAGATGGGGCCGGCAGGGGTGAGGCTGCTTTTATAAAGGGTAATTTCCCGCACGCAAAAAATTAAATTTTTTCCTGCCAGCTCTGCCGCGGCTTTTTCCAGCCCCTGGCGCAGGCTTTCCTTATCCTTGCTTGAGCGCGTCCGGCCGAGAGTGATATGCGAGGAGAAAGCGCGTTTTTCCCTGGGGATCCCTAACTTGGCAATTTTTTCTTCTAACTGCCCGGCGATCTTTTTGGCCTCTTCGCCGCCCTGGTCAATGCCGGCCCAGATTACGCGCGGGGAACCTGCGCTGGGAAAAGCGCCTAACGCAGCAATCCGCGCTTGAAAAAGAGGATTTACCGCGGCAGCCGCCGCGATAATTCCATGGATTTTAGCCGTTGATTCTTCCGTGATTTCCCCTAAGAATTTCAGGGTCAGGTGGATATTTTTGGGCTCGACCCACTTCACATCCGCGCCGGATAACTTAAGCCCATCTTGCAGCTTGCTCAAGGCCTGTTTTATCTCTGCCGGTAAGTCAATGGCAATAAACGCGCGCATCTTTAGGTTGAGGGACTGCCCCCGCCGTTTTGATTCGCTTTTGCGAATGCAAAACGAATCAGCGGGGGCTGTCCCTGACAGCTTGTCGTTGAACTGCCCGCGCCAAGATTTGCAGCGCGGACAGCGCGGCCTGGCGCCGGATGGAGGCGCGGCTGCCGCGCAAGAATAATTTGCGGCAGAGGCATCCCGCTGGCGAGGCAAGCGCGATAAACACAGTTCCTACGGGTATGAGCAAAGTCCCTCCGGACGGCCCGGCAATACCGGTAATGCCGATGCCGTAGTCGGCGCCGGATAATTTTCTTACCTGATGCGCCATTTTGCGGGTAACCGGCGCGCTTACCGCGCCTTCTTTAGCGATCAACGCGGCAGGGACCTTTAAGAGCCGTATCTTTGCCTGGTTGTGGTAGGAGACTATGCCCAGCAGGAAGTAGCCGGAGCTGCCGCTAAAGTCAGTGAGCATTTTTGCCAGCAGGCCGCCGGTGCATGACTCTGCCACTGCCAAAGTGAGCTGATGCTGAATTAGAAGGCTGTGTATTTGTTTAAGGATAAGTTCCATTGCTGCATATTATAAATTAACTTTAAAGTATTGACAAGATAAGATTTTCGCGTATAATAATAACCAATCTTCGGGGAGAGGCGCAATTCCTCAACCGGCGGTGAGAGCCCGCGACTCTGCCAGAGAACGTTGGCAGACTGATCTGGTAAGATTCCAGAGCCGATGGTATAGTCCAGATGGAAGAAGATTAAAAGTTTCTCTCTACCCGAAGGTCATCTTCGGGTAATTTTGTTTAGAGCGAAATTATTCTTCGACCGAGCGAGCGCCAGCGAGCGAGTGGAGAAGATAAATTTGCCGGCCGCAGACTCATTTACTGAGCGTTAAGCTTATGTTTAATAGTATTTCCGAAATCTTAGAAGACCTCAAAAACGGCCGGATGGTGATCGTGGTAGACGATGAAGACCGCGAAAACGAGGGTGACCTGGCGATCGCCGCATCATACGCCACTGCCGAGGCAGTTAATTTTATGGCTAAGTTCGGCCGGGGCCTGATTTGCGTGCCGCTGGAAGAGGAAAGGCTAAAAAAATTAGCCTTGGAGCCGATGTTAGAAAACAACCCGGGGCCTGCGCAGGAGGATCCTTTCCGCACCGCCTGGATGATTTCCGTGGACGCGGCTAACGGTATTACTACCGGTATTTCCGCGGCAGACCGCAGCCGCACCATCGATGTCCTGATTAACCCTCAGTCCGGGCCCGAGGACCTGGTGAGGCCGGGGCATGTCTTTCCGCTGAAGGCCCGTTGCGGAGGAGTGCTGGTCAGGGCAGGGCATACCGAAGCGTCAATAGATTTGATGAAGCTGGCAGGGCTCTGCCCGGCAGGGGTGATTTGCGAGATTATGAATGACGATGGCACTATGGCCCGCCTGCCGCAGCTCATTTCTTTCGCCAAGACCCATCACTTAAAGATCTGCTCCATCGCCAGCCTGATCGAATACCGGCGGCGCTCGGAAAAGCTGATTGCCCGCGTTGCCGAAACTTCTCTGCCTACCGCCTTCGGCCGGTTCAGGCTGATTCTCTATAAAGATCTGATCCGGGGCAAGATTCATACCGCGCTAGCAATGGGCGCGTTGGATAACGGCGAGGCCTTAGTGCGCGTGCACTCGGAGTGTTTGACCGGCGATGTCTTTGGATCGCTGCGCTGCGACTGCGGCCGGCAATTAGAGAAGGCGATGGAGTTGATTGCGCGGGAAAATAAAGGGGTTATCCTCTATATGAGCCAGGAGGGCCGCGGCATCGGGTTGGTGGAAAAAATCAAGGCTTACGCCCTGCAGGATAAGGGTTTGGACACCGTGGAGGCAAACGTTGCATTAGGCTATAAGCCTGACCTGCGCGATTACGGCATCGGGGCGCAGATCCTGGCGGATTTGGGGCTGCGCAGCATCCGGTTATTGACTAACAATCCCCGTAAGATCGTTGGGTTGGAAGGCTACGGCCTGCGGGTAATTGAGCGCGTGCCGCTGGAAACCGAACCTAACCCCGCGAACTATAAGTATCTCAAAGCCAAAAAAGAAAAATTAGGCCACGATTTACAATTATAGGGGACACCCCATCAACCAAAGCGCAGGGTGTCCCCAACTGGGGACACCCTGCTGATTGAATTATGGGGTGTCCCCTAAAAAGAAAGGAGAGAGAGTGAAGAGGATAGAGGGCAATCTAATTGCCAAGGGGAAGAAGTTTGCCATTGTGGCATCACGTTTCAATGATTTTATCACCAAGGAGCTGGTCGCAGGTTGCACCGACACCTTGATTAGACACAGCGCCGAGGAAAAAGATATCAGCATTACCTGGGTGCCGGGTGCCTTTGAGGTTCCTTTAATCGCCCAGAAATTGGCTCAGTCAAAAGATTACGATGCGGTGATTTGCCTGGGGACAGTTATCCGCGGAGCGACCCCGCATTTTGATTACATCGCTAACGAGGCAGCCAAGGGCATAGCCAAGGTTTCGCTGGATACGGGACTGCCGGTGATCTTCGGCGTGATCACCGCGGACACTATCGAACAGGCAGTGGAGCGCGCCGGCACCAAAGACGGAAATAAGGGCCGCGATGCGGCGCTTTCGGCGATCGAGATGGCGAATCTATTGCAACAACTGAAATAATTAACACCGAAAAAATCTTAATTTTATGATTACGCAGATTAAATGCAAGATTACACAGATTGCTCTACTCTGGATAATCTGTGTAATCTGTTTTTCAAAATCTGTGTAATCAATATAAACATAGGTTTTTCATGCGAAAACGCACACGCGCGCGCGAATTTACCGTGCAGGTTCTTTATCAAATGGATGTTACCGGCGGCCCCGCGCAGGCGGTGCTGGATAATTTCTGGCAGGCGCAGGACCAGGAAAATGCCGGCCCGGAAATAAAAAATTTTGCCGCTGAGCTGGCGCAGGGAGTAGAGGATAATCTGGCAGCCATTGACGTCAAGATCGCCGGTTACGCCACTAACTGGCAGTTGGAGCGGATGGCAATGGTGGATAGGAATATTCTGCGCCTGGGCTGCTTTGAGCTTACCATGCGCCAGGATATCCCGCCCAAAGTTTCCATCAACGAGGCAGTTGACCTGGCCAAGAAATATTCCGGCCCGGAAGCCGGAAAGTTTGTCAACGCCATCTTAGATAAAATCAAGGCCGAAGTAGACAACGCAGGCCCCAAAAAATAGCAGGAGAAATCCCAAATCCCAATTTTATTTTTTGGATTTGGTAATTGGGATTTATTTGGTAGTATTGCCCTTCGACAGGCTCAGGGCTATGGTGAGCTTGTCGAACCATGGTAGTATTTGACATTGGGATTTATGGTTACGATAAAGGAATGAACAGTATGAAATTTGCCGATCTGCATCTGCACACCATTTTTTCCGACGGGACATATACGCCGGAGCAGTTAGTCAGCGAAAGCATCAAGGCAGGCTTGTCGGCAATCGCTGTCGCAGACCACGACACGGTGGGAGGGATTACCCCGGCAACGGAGGCCGCTAAAGGCCGCGGGATTGAAGTGCTGCCGGCTATAGAGCTGAGCGCAGAATACGCCGGCAGGGAAGTGCATATCCTGGGCTATCTGATTGATCAGTCTAACGGCGTATTGCTGGAGAAATTAAGCTTCCTGAAGCAAAACCGCGTGCAGCGTATTTATAAAATAATCGCTAAGCTCGAAAATATGGGCATCTCCCTGAAGCCGGAGGCGGTGTTTGAACTGGCAAGGTCGGGCACAGTGGGTAGGCTGCATGTGGCCAGGGCCCTGGTAAAAGAGGGGCTGGCCGCAGATTTTTCGGAAGTCTTCCAGAAATATATCGGAGATAGATGCCCGGCCTATGAGTTGGGCTTTAAATTTACGCCCCGGCAGGCGATAGACTTGATTAAGCAGGCGCGGGGCATCCCGGTCTTAGCGCATCCTTATACAGTCAATGACGACGGCATGTTGGAGGAAATCGTCGGCTGCGGGATTATGGGGTTGGAAATCTATTATCCGGAGCATTCGCAATCCCTGCAGAATTTTTACTTGGATTTCGCCAAGAGACACAACCTCTTAGCCACCGGCGGCTCAGACTGCCACGGCGAAGCTAAAAGCGAAATAAAGATCGGCTCGATCAAGGTGCCTTATCCGTTAATCGAGAAACTGAAAGCGGCCCGATGAAAGACCACGCATATTATATGTCTCTGGCGTTCAGGCTGGCCCGGAGGGCCGGCGGGGAGACTGTCCCCAACCCGATGGTCGGGGCAGTAGTGGTAAAGAAAGGAAAAATTATCGGGCGGGGCTATCATGAGAAATGCGGCCTTGCCCATGCCGAGGCTGTGGCTTTGGATGGGGCAGGTAAATCAGCCCGCGGGGCTACCCTCTATGTGACCCTGGAGCCCTGCGCGCATTTTGGCAGGACCGGCCCTTGCGTGGACAGGATCATTAAAAGCGGGGTGAGCGAAGTCATCGTCGGAATGGTGGATCCCAATCCGCTGAATAACGGCAGGGGGATTGCCGTCCTGAGGCAGCACAAGATTAAAGTGGAGGCGGGTTTTCTGGAGGACAGACTGCGTAAGCTAAACGAACCGTTCATAAAATATATCACCCGGCGCCTGCCCTTTGTCACGGTCAAGGCCGCCCAATCTCTCGACGGAAAGATTGCCACCCGGCAGGGCGATTCCAAGTGGATTACCTCGGATAGATCGCGCGCCTTCGCTCACCGCCTGCGCCGGGATTATGACGCGGTGATGGTCGGGGTAAATACCGTATTAAGGGATAATCCTAAATTAGACGCCTGGTTTGGCCGGCGGCACCCGCGCAAGATTGTGGTGGACAGCCAGCTCAGCACGCCCGAAGACGCCTATTGCCTGACTTCTGCGCAAAAGGCGATTATCGTTACCCTGCCGGCCAGGCCGGGGCAGGAAACCGAAAACAGGCGGGTGCTTTCCCAGAAGGCGGTGATCTTGGAGGCCAAGGAGAAATCCGGCCAGGTTAACTTAAAGAGCATGATGAAGAAGCTCGCCCAGCTTGGCATTACCAATATCCTGGTGGAAGGCGGGGGGACGTTGATCGGCGCGCTCTTTGACGAAGGCCTGGTGGATAAGGTATTGTTTTTTATCAGCCCCAGGATTATCGGCGGCAAAGATGCGATCAGCTCAGTGATGGGCAAGGGCATCGCCCGGGTGGAGAAGGCGATCAAGCTAAAAGATATAAAATTAAAAAGACTAGGAGAAGATTTGCTGGTTGAGGGCTACGTGAGATAATTGAGACAAGAACCTACAACTTAGTGTATCACTAAAAGATTTTTTTACCATGTTTACCGGAATCGTGGAAGAGCTGGGAGAGGTGAGGGGGTTGTTGCGGAGCGGCGGGGCAGCCGCCATTAAGATCAAAGCCGTCAAAACCTCGGAAGATACGCGCGTCGGCGACAGCGTTGCCGTCAACGGCGCCTGCCTGACCGTGGTAAAGCAAGAGGATGGGATTTTCGTTTTTGAGGTTATCCCTGAGACGCTTAAGGATACCAATTTGGGGGCCCTGAAGATCGCGGAAAAGGTCAACCTGGAGCGCAGCCTGAAGGTGGGCGACCGGCTCTCAGGGCACTTTGTCACCGGGCACGTTGACTGCCTGGGGCTAATCCGCCGGAAAGATTACCGCCAGAATAATTTACGCTTAGAGATAGCCATCCCGGCGCAATTCCTCGCCTATTGCTTGCCTAAAGGCTCGATCGCGGTGGACGGCGTCAGCCTGACCCTGCAGGACAGGAAAGCTAATTGCATCGACGTATACCTGATTAAGCACACCCATACAGGTACCACCCTGGGTCTTAAGGGGCCTTCCGATAAGCTAAATATCGAATTCGATATCCTCGCCAAGAAATCATCCCTTAACGTCAGCAGCGTTTAATTATTGCCAACCCCCCATATTTTTGTTATACTAAGTTAATTTTACGGCTGAATTTTTCCTCACGGTTTAAACGGGGCGTGGCTCAGTTTGGCTAGAGCGCTTGGTTCGGGACCAAGAGGTCGACAGTTCAAATCTGTCCGCCCCGACCATCCGTTCGACAGGCTCAGGATGGTCGCCCTGAGCGAAGTCGAAGGGCGACCAGATTTGACTTGGTCAGAGATTAGCCTAATATCTTCCATTTTATCCCGCCCCAGTTTTGTTTCTCAGATTTTCGTTTTACTTATCTCTAATTTATGCTAAAATCAGCAGTGTCTTTTAGGAAGCAGGCATTTTCCTTTCCCCTGGGGCGATATTCTCCATGAAAAAAGAAGTTCACGTTTTTTATTCCGGCAGGGTCCAGGGGGTGGGGTTCCGCTTCAGCGCCCGGCAGATTGCCGGTAATCTGGGTATTGTTGGTTGGGTGAAGAATCTCTCTGACGGCAGGGTTGAGCTTATTGCCCAGGCGGAAGAAAGGGCCTTAAAGGATTTCCTTTCCCAGCTCAAGAGATTATTCTCTGCCTATATAAACGATATTCAGCTGGACTGGCAGGAGCCCCGGACGGAATACAGGGAGTTCAGGGTTGAGTTTTAGCGTGTCCTATCCCGACTCATAAGCGGTGTAAAAATTTTATGCTAAAATTTTTGCACATTCGTCGGGATAAATTCGGCCAGACAACTTACGTTCACTCGCTACGCTCGTTCCGTAAGTTGTGGCCTCATTTATGCGCTACGCGATTTTGGGAGACATCCACTCTAACCTCGAGGCCCTGACCGCGGTGATGCAATCCGCCAGGGGAGAGGCAATCGGCCAATACATCTGCGCCGGGGACATCGTCGGTTACGCCGCCAACCCCGGGGAATGCGTAAAAATTGTCAGAGACGGCTGCGTTATCGCCGTTGCCGGCAACCACGACTGGGCAAGCGTCAACCTTTTTGGCCTGGAATACTTTAACCCGGAGGCGCAGGAGGCGCTGTATTGGACCAGGCGCAATCTCGGGCAGGAAGAAAAAGATTTCCTCATCGGATTGAAGCTTACCTTTAAGCATGACGATTTTACCCTTGTCCATAGCGCCCTGAACAATCCCCGCGATTTCAATTATCTTAGCGACGGGTATGCGGCCGAAGAGACCTTCAGGTTGATGCAGACCGATATCTGTTTCATCGGGCATACCCACATTGCCGGCATGTTTATTAAGGGCGCTGATGAGAAAATAGCCTTTCGCAGGGATGAGTCAAGCGAGATCGTTCCCGGCAATAAATATATCATTAATGTCGGGAGCGTGGGCCAGCCCCGCGACGACGATATCCGGGCCGCCTACTGTATTTTTGATACCGCAAGCCGGAAAATTCGCATCAAAAGGGTGGATTATGACGCCGCCGCCGCCCGGGGAAAGATTATCGACAGCGGCCTGCCGAAATTCTTAGGCGAGCGGCTACTCTTGGGCAGATGATATAATGCATTATCCAAAGAATAATACCCGTATCTAAACACAGATGCACACAGATATAAAAAAAGATACACACAGATATTATTCATCCGTGTGCATCCGGAAAACCTGCTGTTTGACAGCCGTATCTGTGTGAATCTGTGTATTGTGAATCTACATAGAATCATTTAAGTATTAATTAACAGAACATTGTGATGCAGGAAATAAAGAAAAAAATCGAATCCTTAAGGGACAAGATCCGGCGCCACGACTACCTTTATTATGTCTTGAGCCAGCCGGAGGTCTCGGATAAAGAATACGACGAATTGATGCGGCAGCTCAAGGGCCTTGAGGAG
>Ga0156240_122_pt1 | contig 19947 bp, 19 predicted proteins | sample RifCSPlowO2_12_FD_107887 | JGI IMG/M metagenome (GOLD analysis project Ga0156240, IMG submission 107887) | Omnitrophica WOR_2 bacterium RIFCSPLOWO2_12_FULL_51_8
ATAAAGGGGCTACCGACACCTTAGGTTTTACCTGGCCGGGCAGTATTTCGCTTACCGAAGTAGGCTCTCCTAATCTTACAGCCGCCACAGCTAACTGGGGGACTTTATTCCAGGCGCTGAAAGTAACCCGCGATGCCTTTACCCTGAAATTAGATACTTTAATCCAGGAAGGCAAAGCGCGCATTCTTTCCCGGCCGCGCTTAGCCTGCCAGAGCGGCAAAGAGGCAAATTTATTGGTGGGCGGAGAAAAACCGGTGTTCACCACCTCCGTGCAGTCGACTGTCGGGGCCTCCACCAGCGTGGAATATAAGGAATACGGCATCAAATTAAAGATCAGGCCGACGGTGACCGAGGAAGGCCGTATCAAAGTCAGCCTAAACGTGGAAGTAAGCGATGTCGGCGATGCTGTGACTATCGGCGGCACCAATACTACAGCTTTGGCCTATCCTTTGACTAAGCGCACCGCCTCTACCGAGCTTTTTCTTAATGACGGCCAAACCCTGGCTATCGGCGGCCTGATAAAACAGAAGAGCGAAGAAGCCCTGCGTAAATTTCCCTGGCTGGCGGATGTGCCGGTCCTGGGCCTATTTTTCCGGCAAAGAACTACCACTACCGGCAAAGGGCATGGCGCCAAAGACGACACCGAACTATTTATTACTCTTACCCCCACCATTATCGCAAGACATGAGCCTCAGGCCAGGGAGGCCGAAGGCAGTAAAATTCCTCCCCGGGAAGAAGCGCCTCTGGCGGCCGCGGAGGTCCCGGCAAACTTAGTTAATTACGCGCGGGCAGTGCAGAACAAGATTATCGGCGCTGTCTATTACCCCCGGCAGGCCCGCGATGCCGGCTGGGAAGGAAATACTAAACTGAGCCTGCAAATCGATGCCAACGGCGAACTGAAAGATATCAAGCTCACCCAATCTTCGGGGTATAAGATCCTGGATGACGCGGCGCTGGATACCGCCGCGGCCCAGGCGCCTTACCCGCCTTTTCCTCCACAGATAGACTCTCAGGAACTGACTGTAGATGTCCCGATAGTTTACAAAAAAGATTAGCCTACGATGACCACCAGATCCGTCGTCATTTTCAGCACTAAGGGCGGCGTGGGCAAAACTTTAGTCGCCGCTAACCTCGCCGTCACTCTCGGCCTTTACCTGCGTAAAAAAGCCGCCTTGATCGATTTGGATTTGCATGCCGCCGGAGATATGCTCCGCTGGCTGGATATTGCCGCCGACAAGTCGATGCTGGATTTTGCGGAAAATAAAGAGCCTGAGCTCACCCGCGTCCCCAAATACGATATTGATTTCCTCCCTGCGCTGCAGCGGCCCAGCCAGGCCGGGCGCCTGGATGCCCAGAAGATAAAAAACACCCTGGATTCCTTAGAGGGGCGCTACGATTTTGTGGTGATCGATGCCGGCAGGGCCTTTAGCGAAACGATGTTCTCGGTATTTAACCACGCTAACCTCATCCTGCTGGTAGTCACTCCGGATATCCTCTCGGTCTATCAGACCAAATGGTCGCTGGATGTCCTGCAATCCCTGCACATCCCTTTAAATATGATCAAGATCGTCTTAAACCGCGCGGAAAGCTTAGGGAGCGTCAGCTGGCAGGAGATCCGCGCGGCGATCCCCTGCGAGATTATCAGCCGTGTCCCCTCCGACGGAAAAGCGGTGGGCCTGGCCCTGAACCGCCGCGTGCCGCTGGTGATTGACAACGCAAACTGCAGGGCCTCCCAGGCGATCAGGAAATTAGGCGCTGAGCTGGTGGAAAATGAAAAGATATTTCTTTCCCATCGGGAGGCGGTCCCGCCTGTCCTGACCGAGGAGGGCCTGTTTGCCCGGGAGAGCGAATTCTGGAAAAAGTTTAAGTTAGACCAGGGCAGCTTTGCGCAGGACGCGGCGGAAAAAGAGCCGGATGAGATTATCGAGCTCAAGCGCCGCATCCATCAACGGCTGATCGAGAAGTTAGACCTTAAGCATCTGGAAATTGATATGACCAACCCGGTCAAGGCGCAGGCGGTGCGCGAAAAAACCGAGCGGGTGGTCACCAACGCCCTTACCGAGGAGACCGGGGTGTTTCTTTCTTCGCCGGAGGTAAGAAGGCGGCTGGTCAAGGAGATCACCGACGAGGCCTTAGGCTTAGGGCCGTTAGAGGACTTAGTCAACGATAATGAGATATCGGATATTATGGTGAATAATAAAAACCAGATTTATATCGAACGGCAGGGCAAGCTGGAATTATCGCCCAAACGGTTTCTTTCCAATGACCAGGTGCGCCAGGTGATTGAGCGCATCATCGCCCCCTTAGGCCGCAGGATCGATGAATCCGTGCCGATGGTGGATGCCCGGCTTCCCGACGGCTCGCGGGTAAACGCGATCATCCCGCCGCTTTCCCTGACCGGCCCGACGTTGACGATCAGGAAATTCGGCCGGGAACGGCTGAATATGGACAGCCTGCTGAATTTGAATTCGCTTTCCAAGGCGATGGCGGACTTTATCCAGGCCTGCGTCCTCTCGCGGAAAAATATCGTGGTCTCCGGAGGCACCGGTTCGGGCAAGACCACGGTTTTAAATGTGCTTTCCGCATACATTCCGGAAGATGAACGCATCGTAACCATCGAAGACGCGGCGGAATTAAGGCTGAAACAGGAGCACTGGGTGCGCTTAGAGTCGCGGCCGCCGAACATCGAAGGCAGGGGCGCGATTACCACCCGCGACCTTTTCCGCAATTCCTTAAGGATGCGCCCGGACCGCATCGTCATCGGCGAATGCCGCGGCGCAGAAACCCTGGATATGCTGCAGGCGATGAACACCGGCCACGACGGCTCGATGACCACCATCCACGCCAATTCCACCCACGATGTGATGTCCCGGATGGACTCGATGATCCTGATGTCCGGGGCAGAGCTGCCGGTGCGGGCGATCCGAGAGATGATCTCTTCGGCGGTCGACATCATCATCCATACCGCCCGGCTCTCCGACGGCTCGCGGAAAGTCCTGCAGATCACCGAGCTGACCGGCATGCTGGATGAGATGCATATCGGCCTCAAGGATATCTTTGCCTTCAAGCAGAAGGGCCTGGATAAAGACGGCAGGGTGATGGGCGAATTTTCTCCTACCGGCTACGTCCCTTCCTTTATGGAAGACCTGCGCCTGCGCGGCATCAACATCCCCGACTCTATTTTTGGGGACACCCCATAACCCAATCGGCAGGGTGTCCCCAACTTTACTGTGAAAATCATCAACCAAAGTAAAAAGACGGTTATTTCCGAGAATGCAAAAACTGCCTATACGGTTTTGCAGCGGTTTAAGGGGCTATTAGGAAGGAAGCATTTCGTGGATAGCGACGCCTTAGTTTTAAAACCATGTAATTCAGTCCATACTTTCTTTATGCAATTTCCTATAGATATTTTATTTGTAGATAGAAATAGGCGCGTCGTGAAAGTAATCTCCAACCTAAAGCCATTCCGGTTAAGCGAGGCATGCCTAAAGGCTATCTTTGCTATTGAATTGCCCTCTGGGAAAATCCAGCAAACCTTCACTACCCCAGGCGATACCATTGTAATAGGGGACACCCCATAACCCAATCGGCAGGGTGTCCCCAACCATCTTCTTAAGTAGAATCTGCAAGGTCCAAAAGACTATTTTTGTTACAAAATACCCGATCTTTATAGCTGCTCCAGGCATAAGATAGTGGAGAGTTAACCAAGCCTGCCCTTACCGGATTTAACTCAATATAGTTGAGTCTGTTGCCTAACCCCAATAATACTATTCGAGCGAGCCAGCATGGTTATTCTTCGACCGAGGCGGCATTTTATCTTCTCGACATAGCTCGAAGAATAAAATGCCGCCGAGTGGAGAAGATAAATTTGCTGGCGAGTCGAGAATATAGGGGGATATTTCCCTTCGGCAACAGACTCTAGTTTATACAGTCTAGGAAGTAACTGTTTTTTTCTATAACCATACTCTTGAACCTTCCCTGCCAGAGATGGCCAACTTTAGTGTATTTTTTATTGAACCAGGTAGTATAGGTTTGCGTTATGCTCTGCATAATTTTTGCTAAATTCTCTGAAAGCGCGGGGTTAATAATCAAATGCACGTGATTAGGCATAAGGCAGTAGCCAAATAATTTAAACCCATACTTTCTTTTGTAGTGTTTTAAAATTCGCAGGTAGTTTATATAATCAAGCTCAGCGAAAAAAATATTTTGTTTTTGGTTCCCCCGGTTGATAACGTGATAATAGGCATTATCCAAAAGAGTCCTTTTACCTCTCGCCATTTTTATCACCTCCTCCGAATATAACAGACGTTGCGAATAATAATTTCTAACAAAAATATTTATTGGGGACACCCTTGGCTTCGGTTGATAGGGTGTCCCCAGTTGGAATAAATCCCGTTAAAAATTGATTGACAAAGCAGGAGAATCAAGAGTAAAATATATTGAGAAATGTCCAATCTGAAATGTCCAATCTGGAGAGAGAATGGGTATAATTTATAAATTAAAGCCAGAAGTTAGGGAGCGCATCTTGGCGGAGAGGAATAATCATCCACAGTTAAGCTGTAGGGCTTTGGCGCAATTAGTGGAAAAAAAATTCCAGACAAAAATCTCCAAATCCAGCATCAATAATGTAATTAAGCAAGCTGGAGCGAGCTTGCCAGTAGGCAGGAAGCCCAAGAAGAAACAACTAACCAAAGCCTTGAGTTTACCGCAAGTGACGGTTAAGGGACTGGTGCCTCTCTCGCTCCCTCGGGAGGAAACCGTCCCTGCGCCTGAGACAGCAGAAGCGACAGATAGGGGACTGTCCCTGCCTGAGAGGAAAGCGCCGGCGGGGACAGTCCCTACGCAAGCCGCGTCTGCAGAAGAGCCAGCAGCTGTCGAAGAGTCGGCAATCGTTACCCAGGCCTCCGGAGAACAAGCTTGCAGCGGGGCGATCCTGTTAAAGGCCATAGATGCCTTGTTGGGGGGCAGCCAGAGCATTGCCCAGGCTCTCAGTAAACAATTAGCGCAGCCGAAGCCAGAACTACGCACGAAAATCCAGGACTGTTTGGACAAAAAAATCAGTTTGGACATTTCTCAATCATATCTGCAGGATTTAGAACAAGTTATAATTAAGCCTTCCGTGGCAAAAGATATCCTTGGCGAAATATTGAAACTGGTGCACAGTCTTAAGTTTAGCCTGCTTAATGGAGGAAGTTTTTATTTAGACAGCCAGTTGCACACGGTCTGGCCTGCCATGCATATGCCGGAGAGTTTTTCTACCACCATATACGAGGCAAAAAGTTATATCGCTAAATTTCTCACCCAAGAATTGCCTTTAGTTCTCTTTATGGCCCCTGATACTGACACGCCTTCTGCGGAATTTTTTAGCTTTTTACAGGGTTTGGATCTCATCAAACGGGTAAGTTATTTGGGGGTAGACGCGGAGGAATTAGAAGGGTTAGACATAGAGCAAGTCAAGCGCCGGTTTTTTGTTTTCGGGCTCTGGCCCTGGCAATTCCTGAGTCATCGCAAAGTACAAAAAATTGGTGAATTTAAGCCATTTTATTCTGAAGCATTAGAGCGCGATTTCTACCTGGCGGAGATAGAGATTATTTTAATGCAACCTATTGCTCAACAAGATATTACAATAAAAGGGCTGGCTCTAAAATTAAAATCCGCGGATAAAATTCATCTGGCTATTCTCAGTAATCTTCCGGAAATTAAGCCAGAGACCTTAGTTGAGCTTTATCTGAGCCGCTGGCCGAATCTGGAAGAGGCTTACGAGGATTTTACCCGTAAAATAGAGTTTTTCACCTATGCTGGCCCTGGGCGTGGTTTGTTAAAAGAAGGAGAGGATGGCCAAAGCGAAATTGGCCAGGACTTAGGCACTTTGCTAAACCGCTATTTACACGTCTTGAGCGAGTATTTCAAAAAGTATTTTTTGCCTTTAAATTACGAAAAAGAGGAATTTTCCCGGATGAAAGACCTATTTTATGGGCTTTCTGCCACCTGCAATTCAGAAGGCAGCCGCACAAATGTATGGTTTAAGCTTCCGGCGGCTGATCCGGCGGCTTTGCAATATGCCCTGGCGCGGCTGAATGAGCGCAGCATTTGCTTAAGCGATCAGAGAATTTTGCGTTTTTTCCTGAGGCCGGCTGAAGTTCAGAAAGGGCTTTCTAAAGGGGGGTAAATTTTCTTGACAGCGGCTGATACAAATGTTATATTTAGAGTGCCTCTGAAAGGCGGCAGCGAAAAGGTAGCCCAAGTGAAAAATTATTTGGGCTGCAAAGCCGTTAAGCGGTTGCCGAAAGCCGAAGAATCTTTTTAAAAAAGAACTTCGGTTTTTTATTTTTCAGCTGCGCAAAAGTTTTATAAAGTCTTTAAGAGACAGGGAATTGAATGATACAAGCCAAGGGAGGTGAGGCAATATGCATAAGCTAAAAAAAGCGCAAAGCACCTTAGAGTACATCATTATCTTTACCGTGATTGTGGGAGCGGTCCTTTATGCCGCCAACACCTTTATCCGGGGCAGGATGCAGAATATCTTAAACCATGCCAGCGATCAGGCGGAAAAGGCGGTAAAACATATTAGTTTTGAGTAATCGATCCTTCGACGCACCTCGGCCTAAAGGCCGAGGTTTGCTCAGGATTGATACTGAGCAAAGGAGGTGAATGAGCAGATGTTTAAGATAAATTTCCAAAAGGCGCAGAGCACCGCTGAATACGTGATTGTCCTGGGCCTGATTGTCGCCGCAGTAGTGGCAATGCAGACCTACATTAAGCGCGGCCTGCAGGGCAGGATCCAGGAGGCCGTGGATTATACTGACCAGGGGGGACAGCTAGATGCTGCGACTGCAGTGCAATTTACCGGCGCCCAGTATGAGCCTTATTACCTGAGGTCGCAGTTCAGCCGGACGCGCAATGCCTACGACGTAGAAAACTTGGAAACCTCAGGGGGGTCTGTAAAGAGCGTGAATGAGTTCAGCGCAAGCAGCGGCTATCAGAATATGGTAAACGCGGATTTTGATGTCGGCGCTGCTGTCGCTGATTAAGGCAAAGAGAAAAAAATGGTTTTGGGGAAATCATTTAAGGAGGTGAGTAAAAATGTTTAAGGGATTAGCTAAGCATAAGGCCCAATCCACCTTAGAATACGCGATTCTCATTGGCGTGATTGTCGCCGGGTTGATTGCCACGCAGGTGTATCTTAAACGCGGCTGGCAGGGGAAACTCAAAGAGAGCGCAGACAGTATGGGCAGTCAGTTTTCTCCGGGATACACCCTTACTAATTACACTACCAAGAGCTTTTCCAATTCTACCGAGACTACGGACATCAGCGGCACCAATACTCAAATTCACAACCAGTGGACTAACCGCGACGGCAATGAGGATACGCCGGAGGCAGCCAGTGAATTCTGGTGGCACGGGGCCGCAGCCGAATAGGAGCGAGCAGGCAGAGATTATCTTGATAGCATAGAGGAGGTCTGGCAAGTATGTTGAGTAAAATCGTCATTTCCTTAGCGGTGTTTGCCGGGGTGTTTTATCTGGCGCGCCTGTTTTACCCCTTTTTTGCATCGTTAAGCGAGCGCTGGCAGAAAAAAAGAATCGAGCGGATCACGCCCAAGTTAGACCGGATGTTTATTGATGTGCCGTTAAACAAGCTGATCCTCTTGGATGTGCTGGCGCCGCTGGTCTGCGGGGGCTTGGGTCTGCTGTTTTTCCGCAGCCTCTGGTTTGCCGCCGCAGGCGGGGCGATAGGTTTGCTTATCCCGCTCTTTGCGGTCAAGCGGATGGAGGCAGGCCGCCGCCAGAAATTTGCCGGCCAGTTAGTGGATGGCCTGATGATTCTCTCCAGCTCCCTGAAGGCGGGCTTAAGCCTGCTGCAGGCCTTTGAGGCCTTAGTGGAAGAAATGCCTGCGCCGATAGCTCAGGAATTTAGTTTAGTCATCCGGCAGATGCAGATGGGCGCGCCCCTGGAGGAGGCGCTGGCAGACTTGAAAAAAAGGATGCGCTTGGACGAGTTAGATTTAGTGGTAACGGCGATGCTGGTGGCCAGAGAGACCGGCGGAGACCTTACCGTCACCTTTTCGCGGGTAATCAACACCATTCAGGAACGCAACAAACTCATCGGCCGGGTCAAGGCCCTCTGTATCCAGGCGAAATTACAGGGCGTCATTATGTCGATCCTGCCGATCCTCTTCGGGTTTTTTGTCTATAAAACCAACCCCGCTTTTTTTGACGTCTTTTTAAAAGACCCCTTAGGCCGCGGGCTTTTGATTTACGCGGGAGTCTCGGAAGCGCTGGGGATATTCTTTATCCGTAAATTCAGCCGGGTGGAGGCATAGGAGGAAGGGTTATGGGCGCGATAATTTTAGCGGCTTTGCTTTTGGGGATGGGGATCTATATCATAATTTATTCTTTCCGCTCCGAGATTTTCGGAGCAGACCAGACGCATTTACCGGGAAACATTTTTGCCGAGGGCCAGCCGCGGGCTGAGCCGGAAGGGATCTACGTCAACCGCTCACAGAGGTCGTTTTTACCACTGACCCGGCAGTTTAAGCCCTGGGAAAGGCGCATTCCTCTGCCGTTAGAAGGGATGAAGAAAAAATTAGTCAAGGCCGGCTCGCCGATGGGGGCAATGGAATTCCTGGCCTTTAAAGTCCTTTCCTTGGCCGGGGCGCCGATATTAGGATTGACGTTCCTGGGGGCACAGTTGCCCAAAGAAACCATCCTGATTTCTTCCCTGCTCATCGGTTTCTTCCTGCCGGAGCTGTGGCTGAGGAATAAGATCAAGGCCAGGCAGCTGCGTATCCGGCGCGACCTGCCCAGCATCATTGACCTTTTGAATTTATGCGTCGGCGGAGGCCTGGATTTTATGCTGGCGGTTAACCGGGTGGTCAGGGATTTAAAGCCCTGCGACTTAACGCGCGAGCTGGCAGAGGTTTACCGCGAGACGCAGATCGGCAAAACCCGGCGGGAGGCGCTGAAGAATTTCGCCTCCAGGGTTGACCTGCCGGAGGCGCATTCCTTTGTGCGCACCTTAGTGCAGGCAGACCGCATGGGCACGCCTTTGGCTGAGGCATTAAGCATGCAGGCCGAAGAGATGCGCACGCGGCGCTTCCAGAACGGGGAGTCCATGGCCTTGAAGGCGCCGATAAAACTTTTATTCCCGCTCTTTGCCTTTATTTTACCGGTAGTCCTGATTATCGTCGCAGCGCCGATTTTACTGGAGTTTTTGCGCGGCGGGATTAATTTCGGCTTATAGAAAAAATTTTTTACACAGATTAGCGCAGATGAGAAGATACAGATGGGCACAGATAACAGGCCAGGGTGTTTTGGAGTATTTCATCATTCTGACCGTGGTCCTGGCGGCGATTATCGCCATCGGGATCATCAGCCCTCGCGGCGGCAGGATTAGGAATATCTTCCAGGATTATTTCGACCGCGCCGCGGCGGAGATGAGGTAAAGACACAGATGATCGCAGATGAGAAGACACAGATGATCGCAGATGAGAAGACACAGATGATCACAGATAGCGGCCTATATCAAGATTTAACTTATAAGATCATAGGCGCTCTTTATGATGTGCACAAGGAATTAGGCAGCGTACATAAGGAAATTATCTACCATAAAGCAGTGGCAATAGAGCTAACTGAGAGAAAAATTGATTTTGTGGAAGAAAAAGGCATTGATGTAAGATATAAAGGCAAGAAGATAGGCGTCTACAGGCCGGATTTCATAATCGAAGACAAGGTAATCTTGGAAATAAAAGTCGTTCCGTTAATAAGTAAACCAATGCAGGATCAAGTATACTATTATATCAAAGGAACGGAATATAAACTTGTACTACTTGCAAATTTTGGCACTTCTAAGGTAGGGATAAAAAGGCTGATTTATACGTTTTAATCTGTGATCATCTTGCATCTTTTTATCTGTGATAATCTGTGAATATGCAACCCTTATTTATTTTACAAGGTATTATATGAAGACGGTAGATAATAGAAGGGCGCAGAGTTTCTTAGAATACGTTACCCTGATCTTCGTGATCACCGCGGCTTTGGTGGCAATGTATCCTTACATCCAGCGGGCGATTAACGCGCGGTTAAAGCAGGTGCAGGTAGAGTTGGATGAATCGCGCAGGTAAGGAGAGTTGGGTAATTACGAGCCCTACTGATAATGTCGTCATTGCGAGGCCGAACAAAGAGAGGCCGAAGCAATCTAAAAGCGGGATTGCTTCGTCGGCCTTTGGCCTCATCGCAATGACGCTAATTTGGAGAGTTATCCAATGACAAGAAGAGCGCAGAGCGCGTTGGAATACTTTTTCCTGATCATTATCTTTACCTTCGGCTTATTTGCCATGCAGGTCTACCTCAAAAGAGCCGCCCAGGGCTGGCTAAAGGGGTCAATGGAGCAGTTAAGCGACGGTATTTTTTATTCCCCTTCCGCCACCTTTGGCCGCTCCCAAAGCGTCACCGATATAGAGGAAACTACGGATTCGCAAAGCTTGATTGACCCGGTAACCAATACCGGCACTTCGGATATATTAACTATAAGCACTATCGAGATGCATCAATCTGCGAATAGAGAGGAGAGGGTTTTGTCTTTTGGCAGTGAACCCAGAAGGTGGCAGTAATGAGAAATTTAAGCAAAAAGAATAAATCTGGCGTTAGTTTTATGGAATATGCGGTTATTCTAGGGGTAGCCTCTACAGTTTTGCTGGGAATGAGCACCTATATCAAACGCGGTATACAGGGCAGGGTAAAAGAGATGACCGATAATTTCATCAGTAGGGAGCAGGTGATTGATATAAACCCTGAACTGACGGTGAAAGTCTCCAGCCACACAGACTCTACTTCTCAATCTAATATAGAGAATGAAGGGTTTATTGGCGGCGGCACAAAGATAGCTTTGTTAGATAGCAGAGACATAGTTTCAGAGAGCCAAGTCTTAGAGAGAAGGTCTACTCTTCTGGCGGGCGGCGTTTCGGCTGATGCGGCGAATAAGATTACTCCCGCCTCCGCTCCTACTAACGAAACTTTGGAGAATAGCCAACGTTTGAAGTATGCGATTGATTTAAAGAATGCCACTGACTTAAAATACTTAGAAAAATTAAAGAGTAATTTAGATAAAGAGGCAAAATCCCTCCGGGGGCAAGCTGAAAGATTAAGGGAGAATGGTAATAGGATGATTTATGATGCCACATACACGCGCTGCCCCAGAAAAAACAGGCACGGCCGTAAAAAGTGCAAAGCTGCATTGAAAGAGATGTATAATCAGGGGCTTGAGCTGCTCAGGCAGGCAGAAAATATGGTTGAAGGTTATTATAGGGGCGCAGAGCGGAAGGCAATAATAGAAAGAATAGCTAATGGCGAGTATGATGAAAATACTCTGGATATTGGGGCAGTGGGCAGAGAGATGCTGAGCAATCTTGCGCAACGAAGAATTGACGACTTAGAGAGAACTCAGGGAGGGAAAAACGGTTAAATGAGGCGCCTAATAGTAAATAGCGATAATTTTGGCCAGGCAGTGGCAGAGATGGCTATTTTTGGCAGCCTGCTTTTGTTTGTCTTTGGCGCCCTAATCGCATATATCCAACGTTTTAATGACCAGCAGTACGCGCAGATGGAGGCCTTTCGCCGGGCCTTGGAAAAGGGGTCTACCTATACCACTGAGGAGATGGGGAATCCGGGGGCTTCGGTGCAATTTACCTTAGTGCAAAATAGAAGGCATAGTGATTTTTCAGGTAGTTTCCGCAAAGGGAGTGCGCAAGCCTTGAGCGCTTCATCCAGTGTATTCTGGGCCGTGCCCAAAGTGGGAGAACAGGCAAAGGATTTGATAGTTTATCGGATCAATGAAGACGAAGAACAGATTGACCCTAAAGATTTTATTACTGCTGACGAAGAAGCCGAAAATACCTTTGAGATTGAACAAATACGCACAAATTCCAGCCTTAATTTTACCGAGACTGCCGCTAAGCAGGAGACGCCCTTGCAGATTGTGAATAAGCAGGAATCCACGTTGAGTGAGACTATAAATACGATTATCCCTTATGCGATTAGAAATAAGCAGAGCAATCAAATAGTGCGCGAAGGAGAGGTCTTGAATTTATCACAGAGACTCTACCGAGAAGGCAGGGAGGGGTTCGACCAGGGGCAATACAAATACAGTTCTCAGGTGCCAGAAGATCACAAAGTGGTAAGGGGTAAAGAATGGAGCACAGAGTTCTAAAAATAGACAGATGGCCAAGGGGGCAGGGATTATTAGAGGCCACGGTTGTGCTCATTTTGATAACCCTTTTTATCGGCGGAATAATCCAGATCTGGTTTTGGGGGAATAAACAGATACTCAAGCGCCAGAAATATTATAATGTCAGTAGAATTTTGGCCGGGACCGGCCGCGACAAATATCAGCTTCAATGGCCGCTGGTTTATGGCCGGGATAGCTTAAGCGAAAATCAGGTTTTGCGGGATGCCCCGCGGCTAAGAGGGGAATAGGTAATGTTTAATTACTTCCATCAGAATAAATTTAATTATGAAAAAGGCCAGTTAACCCCAATTTTTATTGTCATCTTGGTAGTAGTCTTGATTATGGCCTTCGTGACCCTGAACTTAAGCAAGGTCGCCTTTATAAAAACTGATACTGCCAATGCCGCAGATGCCGGCGCCCTGGCCGCAGGTTCCATGATGGCGAATATATTTAATGCCACAGCCAAAGCTAATTCCGGGATGGAGAAGGCATTTCGGGAGTTCTACGCGGTAACTTTGATAACTCTTGTAGCAGCTACAGTATTTCTGGTAGCAGGAAAGTTGGCGCTCACCCCTAGTTATGCGAGCGCAAGTGCGGCCTTATCCCAGGCTTTTCCTTCGCCTTGCACTGCCAAAGTAAAAGCCTGGGCAGCAGCAACAAAGGAACTAGTGGCCAAGAATTTCTTGACGAAATTATATTTTACCTTGATTAACGGGCTTATAGTGTCCATACCTTTCTTTGCCGTATCCCAAGAATACTTCTATTTCTCTATCCGCGACCAGGCAAGGCAGGGCCGGCTGGAGGCGTTTAAAATCGGGCATAAGCTCGCCTTTGTCAATAGCGGCATCGGGGCCAAATTAAAAGAGGCGAAGGTGCCTGATGACGAGGAATTAGAGGTCCTGATGGACCGGATAATGGAGCGGCTGCTGGCTAAGCTGATCCTGCAGGACTCCGCGCTTAAGGATGACCCAGATTTGCGGCAGAAGGTAAAGGAAGACCCCAGCATAGAAGAACGTTTTAAGATAAAGGAGAAGATACGTAATAATTACCGCAAAGAATTTAGCAACTTTTTAGAGCATATAGCTGAGGCAGAAGATTATACTTATGCCTGGATTGACGGCGAGGGCAGAGACCATGCTGTGCAAGTCAAGATTAAAATTAATCCGCTGGACAAATTTGTCTTAAGGACAACCCTGCTTCCTTGGCCGGCAATAGTAACTATGCTTAATACTACGACAAACTTTTTCTTTAATTTTCTTTATGCGGCAGCAGCAGGGCTGCTTTTAGGCGCCTGTGCCTGTCAGAATTGCTGCGGCTCGCCATTTGCTCCCTTTTGCTGCACCTGCTGGGGTGTTCTCTCCGGGATAGCCGCTGCTCTTATGGGAGTGGGCATAGTCTCAAATCTTATTACTATATATAAGGTCGGAACAGCACTGGTAGTAATAGCGGCTGTTTCTGGAGGTTTGTTGCCGCTGGCTACGCATACACTTGCTGGCGATGAGGAAGACTGGTCATTAATCATTGCCTGGATAGACAAAATTGACCATGACCACCGGGTATTTGTAGAAACCTGGCAGCGGCATGAGGGGAGGGAACTGGGGCTTTGGCAGACGCGGTATCCGCAGACTTATAGCTCTAGTACGGTGGATTTTTCCGGAGAAGGCAAAATTTATCCCCCGGTGGCGAACTTTAACCCTTCAATCATTGCCACGGATAACGACCAATCTCAGTCTAATTCCTATATAACGGGTGTGGTGGTCAGGTTAAAAGACCAGAGCGCACAGTTACAAAGCCAACTTACAGCTACGCGCAGCCAAATAGAATTTTTACAGGGGGAGATTAAAAGATTTAGGGCTTTGATTGCCAGCCTGGGCGCTGCAGAAGAGGCAAAGGATTTAGAGGGCCAGGTAAAAGATTTAGAAGAACAAATAAAGAGTTTAGAGGAATCCGAGACTAAAGCCACTACAGAGCTGGAAAACATTGCGCAAGGAATTCAAGATTATAAAAAGAATTTTCCTGACCTTTTGGGAAAAAACTAAGGAGGCGCTTATGGGTTTTAGGCAGAGGCTGATTTTAATCGTCATATGCAGTATGGCTTTCGGGATAAATCTCGGTTATGGCGGTATCTGGCCGGATAAGGAAGTGCCCATACCTCCGGACAGCAAAGAAGAGAAGCAGGAAAAGAGAATGATCGCCGGTCAAGAAATCGTCTTTACATATTATGCCAATACCAATGCCCCGTATATTATACAGGATTTCTACCGTAAGCTGTTGGCCGAGCGGGGTTGGCAGTCTAAGGACCTCCTGGCGCAAATGAATAATATGCATCTTCAGGATCTAAACACTAACTATATGCAACAGGCCTTAAAACAGAATTTAGTTTTTGAAAAAGAAGGGAAGATGCTAATTATTAATTTTGTGCCTGAGGAGTATGCTCAGGATAAAAAAACCTATTTTACCATTGCCCAGATGAACATTGATACTAGCGCCGCATTGCCTGAGAACGCGGATTTCGTCCCCGTGTTATTAACCCGGCCCAAAAAAGAGGCGGCCCCAGTTTATCCCGGCGCTTCTTTGATTAGCCTGCAAGAAGAAGCGGGTATGCAGCGGGCAACTTATTTAAGCCGCGCTCCTATAGATGAGGTATTCCAGTTTTATAAAGAAAACATGGTGAATGATGATTGGGAACTGATACAAGAGAGGCCGGTGGAAAGAAAAAACACCGGGGGTCCGGGGGCAATGGGTGATTTAGACAACTGTCCGTCTTGTCAACAGGCAGGTTTGGCCAGCAATAAACCCAAAGAGATGCTTTTCGGGGAATTAGTCTTTTCCAATAAGCGCGGAGACAGCTGTCGCATAGGCTTTGCCTATATTCTAACCAATGAGACTCTAAAGAATAGCCTAGATTTTACAAGCATAATGGTGGACTATGCCGAAAAAAAGAAATAAGGCCCAGTCTTCGTTGGAATACGCGGTATTGATCTCGGTGTTAGTTGCGGGCCTGATCGCTATGCGGGTGTACATGCTCAGGGCGGTGCAGGAGAAATACCGCCAAAGCGCAGATGTATTCGGGGGCGGCCAGCAGTACGCAAAATTAACCACAGAGGTGGAGGATTCAGATGGCCCGCTACTGAGTATCGTTACTCAGGACACCCAAGACTGGGACCCCTGTGCGCAGGCAGCCGGCATTGTCGCTAAGCTGCAAAGAGAGATAGAGGGGAGCGATTACTATAAGCCTGGACACGAGAATGACCCTAAATATAAGCAGCATAAGCCGGGCCTACAGGAGGACTTGGATTCTTTAAAATCTAGTCTTAATTCCTTGAATGCTTCGCGCGGCGCCTTAGATAAACTGCCTCCCCTGCAGGGAACGCAGGATGTTCAGGCGGGAGTTTCGCCCGAAGACTTAGATAAGCAGGCAGTCCAAATCAACAACCAGCTCAAAAAACTGGAAGATGATCTTAAGCAGTTATCCGATAAACGCGATAAATTAGTTGACGAAGACGAGACCATCAGCGCCGAATTTAGCAAGCAGGATGCGCGCTTAAACGAGTTAGAGGACCTGCGTCGGGTTCTGGATAAGGAGATTAGCCAGGAATTAGAAGCGATATTAAATAAACTATCTGAGAGAGAGGGAAATAACAGCGGGCAGGTGCTGGGCCAGATCCAGAGAATAACGCAGGAGATAGAAAAAGAACGTAGTGAATTGCGACAGACAGGGGAGAAGAGCGAAAATGAACGGGAGAAGATGCTTGTTGATGAGAGGGCGCTTAAGACAAAGCTGGCTGATTTAAAAGAGGAAGAAGAGGCAGAGGCTGTGCTGCTGGATGAAGAGGCAGAGAGGATAGAGGATCTGCGCAAGCAATTAGATCGGGATTCAAAAAATTTAGAGACTGCGCGCACGGGTTTAGACACAAAGGAAATAGAGATAGAAACGGGGCTGCAGGGCCTGGTAGATCAGCTTGAGCCCGCAGACTGGCGCAGCGAGATTAACGTCCTGATTACAGAATTAAGCGCGAAACAAGAAAGCCGCCGGCTGCTGGACCAGGAGGCCAGCCGTATAGTAGAGGCGCGTCAAAGCGCGTATAAGAGGTTAGAGGAAATCACCAATGAGATTTTGCAGTTGAACGCGGATATGGAGAATATAGTCAAAGAGCAAAAGGCCCTGTTGGCAGAACTAAACAAAATAAAGGCGCGGCAGAATACGGGAGGGGCTAATGTAGATGATTCCGCTAATATTGCCCTGAACGAGAGCAGCTTAGAAAAACAGATTGAGACTAAAAAGGCGCAAATTACCCATAAGCAGAACAGAATCAAGTATTATACAACTAAATATCCAGATTGTGTTTTTCCCTAAAGGGAGCGAGTAAGATGTATCTTAGAGATATAAAAAGAAAGAGTTTAGTAATTGGGGTATTTTTTGTTTTTATATTTTCTGGTCTTTTTCCTAAAGAGGCATTTTCCAGTCGCAGCCGCTCAGGAGGCGCAGACTTAGAAGAATTCGACGTCGGGAAGGTGGGGATGAGCATAGGCATTAGTTTAGGCACAGCAGTGGCAGGCGCGTATCTAAGCAGCGCTTTGCAGGCGGCAGCGCCCAAGCCGGCTACCATCACCAACGTTGCAGCAGACGGAACAAAAACGAGCATCCAGCTCATCAGAAATGGCAGCGGTAATCTGATGATACTGGATAAGCCCACGTCTTTCTTAGAAAGGACTAGCCAGGGTTTGAGTAATATCGGAGGCGCCTTTAAGAATTTAGCCACCAATACTCCCGGAGCCGTGATTTTAGACCCCTTTACTAAAGTTTCCGGGCCCTGGGCGCAGGGTCTGCAGTCATTTTCTTCTTTTTCCCATATAGGCGGAACCTTAGTTAAAGGTTACACCTCTTATGTTGCCGCCTCATCGGTAGGCCGGGCAGTGGGCATGGCTGGGCAATATCATGGCTGGGACCGGGAAACAACTTTTTTAGTCTCTTCAATTGCCACCAGCGGCGTAACTGGCTTTATTAACCCGGAAATTTCCCTCGCTAATAAATACATTGATGCCTATAGCGTAGGTGATATGGACAAGGGTTTATTAGTGGGCGCTGCCAGCGGCGCGGCCAGGGCCGGGGCAATCCTGGCGATTGACGGAGGCCGCATTGAAGCCGGCCAATCGCCGGGCGTGGCCGGGCAAATTGCCGGCTTAGCGGCCGGTGAAATGGCGACAAATGTAGGCAGAACCCTGGCTAATCCAGAGACCTGGAAATGGAAACCGGCAGTGATTGTAAAGGCAGAGCGCGGCGGGCCGGATGAACAATTAGGCCCGGTATTGCCGCAGAAAGAAGATAGGCCGCTGGATTTTCCAGATATGGATATGGATGGATTGTTTAAGCCAGTAAGCAGCCAGAATGTTTACCGCGAGGTTAAGGGCTATAAAGACGGCCTGGCTGATTTTGGCTGGAAATGGGAGGGCCAAGGAGCATACGCCTTTGAGGAGAAATATTTTTCCGATAGATACCGGAGTAATCCTTTGCGGCCTAATGTATTTGAGCTGATTGATACCCAAGCAAAGATAGGGCCAGGGACGATCCTTTACCGCTCTCTGGTCAAGGCGCCTTTTATTGATACCTTCAGCGTCCGGAGCTGGCCAGGCCTGGCTGCTCAGTCCGTGGGTATTGTAGTGGAAAATAAATTCGGCGACAAGAAATGGGGGCCGCTCGTCAGGGAAACCGCCAGCTTAATGAGCCAGAATATTTTTGCCTCAGCTGCCAACTTTGGCGGCATTGGCATGGATTTATATTTCGGGACCCAGTTTGAAAAGACCGAGGCCCGCGCCCGGCGCAGTTACGCGCTGTTGACTACAGGCATAGAGCGCGCGCTGGAGAAGGCCCTGCCGGAGTTAGAGCAGCCGATTAAAGAAATGTCCCAGCGCTTAGGCCAGCGAGTAGAGGCATTAAAAGCCCAAGGCCTCAAGCAGGAAAAATACCAGCAAAAATTGCGGCAGATCAAGGCAGAGGAGGGCCAAAAGCTCGCCGATTATGTGAATCAGCATAAAGACAAATTTGGTTTCCAGTTAGGTAAGGACCAGGCCTTTGCCATAATGGCAGAATTTAGCCCCGAGGAGCTTGCCCAGGCAGCGCAGCAAATAAATCCCGGCGGCCAGCTGCTGCCCGAAGAGCGCCGGCGTACGGAGCAGAATATAGAAAACCTCCAGAGGAGCAAAAACTTAAACCTGTATGCGGTTAACCAGAATTTCATCTTTAGTCAGGTGCGCATGCACATAGAAAGAAATATGACTCAGGATGCGCAGGGCAATGATATTTCCCTATCGCAGGCCTTTAAAAATATCGGGATGAGCCAACTCGGGCTTGGCCTGAAACAGGCAGGATACGGCATTGCGCCGGCGATTTTTGAAGGGGCATTAAGAGGCGCTTCAGAAATGGTGGTGAAAAATATGGTTGGCCCGAAAGACAGCATTGCCAAACAGCTGTTAGTTCCTTATGCGCTGAATATGTCTTCGGCAGTGGCGCGTGGCGATGCCTGGTATCTGGGCTGGGAAAAGACCAGCAAATACTGGCAGTGGCATGCCCCGGGAGCGGATTTTACCCGCTTTGATTATGTGGAGCCGGAAAGATATGAGCTTGAGCCAGGAGACCGCGGTTTTGACTTTATCCGGCTAAAGAATTACCAGGCATTTTTTGGCGAGGAAATGGACCGCTTCAACCGTTTTGTGGATTTAAACAATATGCAGCCGGGCAAGGGGCTCCTATCCCATTCCGGCAGAAAAAGGTTTGACTTAGACCAGAACAAATGGGTTGCTGACCCGCGCCGGGTAGCCAGCATTATCTTCTTAGAGGAGCAGCCTACTTTAGCTTATGCTATCGGACGGAGCTTAGAGCAGGCAAATCTGGATTATCTGGCCCAGACATTTGCCTTTGGCCAGCCGTTTGTGCGCGCCAGTATCCGCGAGGCCACTGTCGGCATTGAGCCGTCGCAGGTGCCTGCCTCGGCCTTTATGAATTACGTCAGCAGACTGCAGAATATTTCTAATCTGCGCTTAGGGCCGGCGATAGTATCCCTGGCGCAGGAGGCAAACCAGTTAGCCAGGGCTAAAAACATCGGCGGCGCCTTATTAGCCACCTACCCCAAAATTGCCGAGTGGTCCCATATGCAGCCAGAGCGCTTAGTGCTGACGGATCTAGTCAGGGATGAGGTCAAGCCGATGGCCAGAATCACCAAGGAAACCGTGCGCAGTATAGGAGAAGAGCTGGGGAATGGTTTACCAGAAGATACGCGGAGACATCGCGAACACTACCTTCTGGACAAAGATGTAAAATATAAAGGCGAGTATGAAGATAATCCTCCGCTGTGGCTTCTTGGCCGGGGAGAAGATCTGCAGGTTCTTACAACCACTATCGAAAGCGACAAAACAGTCCATATGGGGCATATAAGGGCGCAGGCTGACGGCCTGTCTCTTCCCGTCGGAGAAATAGTTGAGATAGCCCAAAAAACATACTCAAAAGATATCAGAGACGGAAACGGCAATCTTATCAGCAGCGAAAAGACTCCTCCCGAAGAGGTCTTTAGTTTCAGCCAGCCATATGCATCTTCTACTCCGGGGACGCCTTTTACGCGCAATGTTCTCAGTATAGACGCAGTGCGGGGCCGGCCGCCGGCAAGGGAGAATCCGGCATTAATCCCTCTGTCAAAACAACTGCCGCATCCAACGTTAGGCAGTGGCCA
>Ga0156240_102_pt1 | contig 19723 bp, 19 predicted proteins | sample RifCSPlowO2_12_FD_107887 | JGI IMG/M metagenome (GOLD analysis project Ga0156240, IMG submission 107887) | Omnitrophica WOR_2 bacterium RIFCSPLOWO2_12_FULL_51_8
CGCCGTTCTCGCTGACAATCGTATCGGAGTGGTGCGTGCCGTAAAGGTTGATATGCCGAATGGCCGCATCTACGTTATCCACGACTTTCACCGAAAGGGCAAGGCCGAGGTATTCCGTGTAATAATCCTTATCCCTGGCCATTAGGACCGCGCCCCGGGAGATCCTATAAGTCAGGGGGCAGCCGCGGACCTTGACCCCGGCCGCCTTGAATTCCCTGAGCATACCCGGCAGGAACCTGGCGGCCGCCTTCCGGTGCACCAGCATGCTCTCCATGGCATTGCATACCCCCGGGCGCTGCACCTTGGCGTTAAAACAGATTTTTTGCGCCATGTTCAAATCTGCCCACTCGTCCACATAGGTATGACAGACCCCTTTATAATGTTTGATCACCGGGATACGCGATAAACTCTCCACTTTGCGGATCAGGCCTTCTCCTCCCCGCGGGATTACCAAATCTATATAATCATCCAATTTCAGCAAAATATCCACTGCCTGCCGCCGGGGCGTAGCGACTATGTTGATTAACCCCGCAGGCAGGCGGTTGTGCCTGATTACCCCCTGCAGGATACGAGTGATGGCGAGGCTGGAATGCATGGCCTCGCTTCCGCCGCGCAGGATGACGCTGTTGCCGCTTTTAAAACACAGGCCGATACAATCCGCAGCCACATTCGGCCGCGACTCGTAAATAATCGCGATCACGCCGATGGGCACCCGCACCTTTTTGATCAAAAGGCCGTTTGGCCGGCGGATTTCCTTAACCACTTCCCCTACGGGGTCGGCAAGCCCGGCCACTTCCCGCAGGCAGTCTGCCATCGCCCTGACGCGCCCCCCATCCAAAATCAGGCGGTCAATCAAGGCAGGGCTTAAAGAACGCCTCCTGGCAGCGGCAAGGTCTTTAAGATTTGCCTTAAGGATAACCGCCTTCCGGCGCAAAATTTCTTCGCTCATTGAACAGAGCGCTTTGTTTTTTACTGCCGCGGTGGCTTCCCGCATCGGCGCGCAGGCCGCTTGAGCGCCCTTAGCTAATTTTACCAATTCGTCTTGCAGCCGCATATCTAAGCTCCTAAAGGATCACGATATCGTCACGGTGGATCACTTCTTTATCGCTTCTTTTCCCTTTGATCTTCTCCAGTTCGGCGCAGGAGATACGTATTTTCCCCCGGGCAAATTCATTGCCTTTTAAATCCCCCAGGCCTACCACCTCTGCCTTGGCGAAACTCCCCTCTAGCCCAACCACCCCTACCGAAAGCAGGCTCTTCTTGGCGAGGAGCGCCTGTTTTGCCCCGTCATCAACGACGATCTTGCCGCGCGGCTTGGTGCCAAAGGCGATCCAATGGTCTCTGGCGCTGAGCGCCTTACGGGGGACAAAGAGGGTTCCCGCCTCGCCGGGCCTGCGGACGAGCGAAAGGATGATATCCTTCCTGCTCCCGCAGGCGACTACGCAGGGCAGCCCGGCATCCATCACGATTTTCGCCGCCTCCAGCTTTGTAACCATACCGCCCACGCAGGCCTTTTTATCGCTCGGGCAGGCCAGCCCCCTGATCCGCGGAGTAATCTCGTCTATGAGCGGAATAATTTTTTTATTGCTATCCCAGAGCCCTTCTACATCCGAAAGTATAATCAGCAGATCGGCGCGGACTAAACCTGCCACCAGCGCCGAGAGCCGGTCATTATCCCCGAATTTGATCTCGGCAGTGGAAACGGTATCGTTTTCGTTAATCACCGGTATACTTACCTGCCTCAACAGGGTAAGCAAGGTGTTTTTCGCATTGAGATAGCGCCGCCGGTCAGCCAGGTCTTCCCAGGTAAGCAGGACCTGCGCGCAGTTTAATTTTTTTTCTCTAAATGCCCTGCGCCAGACTCCCATCAACTCAGGCTGCCCCGTGGCTGCCGCTGCCTGCAAAAGGCATAGATCTTTTGGCCGTGAATCTAATTTCAATATGGACATCCCCATGGCAATCGCGCCTGAAGAAACCAGCACGGCCTCTTTGCCGGCCTGGATCAATTCTGCGACCTGAGAGACGATGCCCCGGATTAGGCCGCTATTCAGCTTATCCTTACGGCCAAAGAGCAGGCTTGAGCCTATTTTTATGACTATCCTTTTATACTCTTTCGGCGATTGCTTCAATTAACTCCTCCAGGCCTTCTTTTTTTAAGGCGGATAGGGAATAGACTTTTTTTCTTACTTGCCTGCTGAATCTCAGCAGGTTCTCTTTTGCGCCCTCCAGATCCATCTTATTAGCGGCGATGATCTGGGGTTTCCGGTAAACCTCCGGGCTGTAGTCTTTTAATTCCTGATTGAGCGCCCGGTAATCCTCCCACGGTCCTCTGCCTTCGGAGGCAGAAATATCCAGCAGGTGCACCAGGATCTTGGCGCGCTCGATGTGCCTCAAGAAGCGGTCCCCTAAACCCCTCCCCTTTGCCGAACCCTTGATCAGGCCCGGGATATCGGCGATAGTAAAACTCTTGTCCCCGAATCTCACTACGCCCAGGATACAGGTAGTAGTAGTAAAGGGGTAACCGGCGATCTTCGGATGGGCGCCTGATACCGCGGAAACCAAAGTAGATTTTCCGACGTTGGGAAAACCCACCACGGCCGCGTCGGCGATCAATTTTAAGTCTAAGAGCAGCTCCCGTTCCTCGCCGGGCCCGCCTTCCGAGGCCTGGCGCAGTTTCTGGTTGCCTACCCCCCCTTTGCCGCCGCGGGCAGCGATGAATTCTTCGCCGTCCGCCTTTAAGTCGCGTAAACGGCATTTCGTACCCAAATCCTCGACGATCGTGCCGCAGGGGACACGGATAACCACGTTGGGCGCAGCTCTGCCTTTCTTATTCTTGCCTGAGCCGTGCGCGCCAACGAAATGCCGGTTATATTTAAAATCCAGGAGGGTGCAGAGGTTCCTGTCCGCCCGGATGACGATATCTGCCCCCGGGCCGCCGCCGCCGCCGTCGGCAATCCCCCGGCGGGTGAATTTATCGCGGTAGAAACTCTTCGCCCCCCTGCCGCCATGGCCGCCCTTCACAGATATCTTTGCCTGGTCGATAAACACTTAGGTTAATCCAATCACACAGATGGACACAGATTAAAACCGCAGATGATCACAGATAAGTTAACACTATATCTGCGATCATCTTGCATCTTCTCATCTGCGCTAATCTGTGTAATACAATATGTAAATCTACTTATTTCGTTTGTATTAGTTCTATATCCTTAATTTTAAGGCGGACGAGCTGCTGGCGGTGCCCTTTTTTCCAATGACTAGATTTACGCCGGCGGTATTTAAAGGCAACGGACTTCTCCCCTAAAATATGGCCTAAAACCAGCGCGTGGACCTTGGCTCCCTTTAGGTATGGCTGGCCGACTTCCGCCTGCTTATCATTAGAGACCAAAAGCACTTTGTCCAGGACAATTTCCTTGCCTGCCGAGAATCTTTCCACCTCGATAATATCGTTTTTTTCCACATAATACTGTTTTGCTCCAACTTCAATTATGGCATACATTTTTAATGAGCGTTTAACTTACGAACACGATAGTGTTCGTAAGTTAATGCGCGAATTAATCCCGAAGCGTGCGAAGTAAATTTCTGGCGCCCAGCGCCAGAAATTTACGAGCGTTTACGCGAGGGATAGTGTTAGATTTCCGCCTAAATTTTGAAGTTATATTATATACTGCGGAAGGTTATTTGGCAAGGCAAATTTATGGCAAAATTGGGAAAGGTCTATAACAAATCTTCAGGAAATTTTGACTTCTTCCTGATGGATGGTAGGCGAAGAAATCAGGTTTACTTTAGTCCTGAACTTATACTCAATGGCCTTCAGGCCTGCCTTATCTTTCAATACTTCCTCTATCACTGCCGGGGCCAAGGTAAGATTGACGGTCTTTGCCGGCTTATTTTTCAAGAAACGTTTCAGCTCCTTTAAGGCGTAAATAGCCAACGTTACCGCTGACTTTACCCTGCCCTTGCCCTGGCAATAAGGGCAAGGCTGAAAGGAAAGCGCCTGCACGGTCTGATGGACACGCTCGCGGGTCATTTCCACTACCCCGAACTTCGAAATCCCTAAAATATCGTATTTCGCCTTATCTAAGCTAAGGGCGCTTTTCAAAATATTCAGCACCTCCCGCCGGTGCGGCTCTCTTTCCATATCAATGAAGTCGATCACGATGATCCCGCCTAAGTCGCGCAGGGCCAGCTGCCGGGCAATCTCCGCGGCAGCCTCGCAGTTAACCTTAAAGGCCATTTCTTCCTGATTGGTCTTCTTTTTATAGCCTCCGCTGTTGACGTCAATCACCACCAGGCCTTCGGTGGGCTCAATGATGATATAGGCCTTGGATTTTAAATAAACCTTGCTCTCGAAGATCTTGCTGATCTGGCGCTCGATATCCTTATCTTCGAATAGGTTGTCCCCGTGGTAAAACTCCACCTTACTGCGCAGGTAGCCCATAAAAGTGCGCATAAAATGCTGGATACGGTAGAATTCGGCCTTGGAATCAACGATCAGTTTAGAGACGTCTTCGGTAAAGGAATCCCGGATTACCCTTAAGGTAAGGTCATACTCTTCGTAAATTAACGCGGGAGATTTTTTCTGCTGCAGGGACTTCTGCAGGCGCTTCCAGAGTTTATACAGGAATTGGGCGTCGCGCCCTAATTCCAGCTTGGATTTGCCCAGCGCCGCGGTGCGGACGATAAAACCCACATCCTTAGGCAATTTTAATTCCTGGAACAATTGCCTCAGGCGCCTTCTTTCCTCGTCATTGTCGATCCGGCGGGAAATACCGACCTGGCTATCCAAAGGCATTAGCACCAGGTACCTCCCGGCAATACCGATATGCGTGGAAAGCCGCGGCCCCTTGGTGCCGAATGACTCCTTGACTACCTGCACCAGGACCTCCTGCCCCTTCTTTACCTCGCCTGACGACTGATGCCGCCTGGGGGTGTCCGCCGCCTCAAAGGCGGATTCTATTTCCGAAAGATAAAGAAAACCCTTCTTGGGCAGGCCGATATCCACAAAGGCCGCTCCGATCGAAGGAAGCGCCGCCTCAATCTTACCCTGGTAAATATTGCCGACGATGGTTTTATCCTGCGGCCGCTCGATATAAAATTCCTCCAGCCTGCCGTCGGAAACTACCGCCGCCCTCTTCTCCTGCGGCTCAACGTTAATCAGGATTTCTTTAGCCATAAAATTGCGCAGATGTGCCTATCTGTGCTCCCTTAACTCCCAGGAAACCTGTTTGATGGCGATCCCCTCAGGAAGCTGCTGCTCTAGCTTCCGGGCGAATTCCTCCGGCCTGATCCACCCGTTCAAGGCTATTTTTCCTTCTTCGTCTTCGCTCTCCAGGCCGAGTTTTAACGCCCGCCCGAGGCTTAATTTCGCATGCGGGCTGAAACCTTCGCTGAATTTAAGCGGCAGGCCGGCGCGGCGCATCGCCCGCGTCAATAAACGCATCAGGTCCAGATGTGAAATATACCGCAGCGGCCCTTTTTTCGTGAATTTAAAATTTAATCTAAACATCTGTCTCAGCGCTGAAAAATTATTTTCCCCTCTTCTTATTCTTCCCGTTCATTCCTTCTCTTGCCGCCTCCTCAAATTCCTTCTCCATCCTGGCCAGCTCCGCTACGGACAGCGATTCGTCCTTGACCACGTGAGTAGTGATGAAAATCAGCAGGTCTATTTTCGTGTTATCATAAGTATCCCTCCTGAACAACGCGCCCGCAATGGGGATCTTGGAAAGAAAAGGAATCCCGCTGGTGTCCTTCGACTTCACGTCCTTTAAGAGTCCGGCAATCACCATTGTCTCGCCGTCCTTCAACATCACCCGGGTCTCTGCCTCGCGGGATTCGATAATCGGGTAGGCGTTAGTTCCGCCGATGGTGGAACTAGAACTGTAGGAAGTTACCGCCGGGTGCACTACCAGGTTAATATAATCGTCGATGCCGATCTGCGGCATGACATTAAGCTGGATCCCGATATCCTGGTAATAATCCAGGGTGACCGTAGTGATGGCGGTAGAGCCGGCGCCGGTGATCTCGCTCTTTAAAATGGGATAGCGGGTCCCGATGAGGATATTCGCCTCCTGATTGTTCATCGCTAAAATCCTGGGGGCGGACAACGTGTTGGTATGCACGTCCTCTTCCAGGGCATGCAGGACAATCTCAAACTGCGCGCCGCTTAAATTCTTGAACAATAACTGCAGGCCGGTGTTAGCGGCGGTAATCCCTGCCTTTGGCGAGAAAACAGAAGGGGTGGCCAGGTTCATAATATGTCCGCCGATCTGCGAGATATCCACGCCTCCCTTCTTTTTAGCTGGCGTAGGAGTGATGGTGGCGGATTCCGCGCCTCCTGAGCCGGTGCCGTAATCAATGCCAATATCCCTCAGCTTATCGCGGCTGACCTCCATGATCCTGGCCTCGATAATCACCTGTTTCTGCATGACATCAATCTTCTCTATGGCATCCTTGATCTTATCCATGACCGGGGAGATATCGCTGACAATCAGAATTTTGGAGCGGCTCAGTTTTTCTTCCTCTTTTCTCTTGCGCGCCCCCAGGGCCCCGCCGCCGAATTCCCAGCCGGCCTGGCCGGTCATTTCCAGGATGGTGATTTTTCCCCTTGGCGAAAGCTGCGGCTCCAGCGCCTTCTTGGCATCCAGCGCATCGATAAATTTTAAATTGAAGACTTCGGTTAACGTTGGCTGCACCTGGGCAAGCTCAACCTCCTGCCTTTTCTGGGCGGTGAGTTTTTCTATCGGGGCTACCAGAATAATATTGCCCTGTTTTTCGTAGCTGAAGCCGTAGGTCTTTAAGATCGCTTCCAGCGCGTTCTCCCACGGCACATCTACCAGGCGGATGGTCACATTCCCGATTACCTCGGGGGTAGTGATAATATTCACGCCTGCTTTGTAAGAAATGATTTTCAGCACATTGCGGATGTCTGCCTCCTTGAAATCAAGGGTAACATTTTCCGACGCATTCAGGTCATCCACAATCGCAGTCTCTGGCTTTGGGGCTTCGGCCTGAGCGCCTTCGGCTTTTGTGTCTTGTTGCTGCTCTTGCGCAAAACAAAAGGGAGTAAAAATAATAATAAAAACTAAGTTAAAAAAAGCCTTTCGCGTCAAACTCATTCATCCTCCTTCTTTAACTCTATCTCCAGAGGTTCTCCTTCCTTTATCAGGACTACCTTGGCCTTCTCTATCCTCAGGACCTGATAACCGCTGACGAAATCGCCGATTTTTACCACCTCTGTGTTGACGATGGCATAGGAGACCCCGCGCTTATCGAAAATAATACCTTCCAACGTCAACCCGACAGCGCCTGGCTCCTTATCAAGTTTCAGCAGCCTTCCGTCGGGAGTAACTAAGGGGGTAAAGGGGCTGCGCCTGCCCTTGGGGTCGTAAACGAATTGCTCATCGGCAAACACTGCTATCCTGAATTCTAAATTCAGAACAATCAGCAATGAACAAATCGCCAAAATCCCAGATATGAAGGTTTGGATGGTGGATTTATTCTCTGACATATGTCCTTAATACCACCGAGGCCTTCTGCCGCAGGTAATCCGCTGCCTGGGGATCGATCCTTATCTCCTGGGCGGTTAAGAAGATACCGGCATTCTCCAGCTCATTCAAGAACCTGCCTAAGTTGTGGTAGGCGCAGACCAAATCCAGGGTGATTGTGAGCGGTGTAAACTTCTCTTTCTTCGCGTCTTTGGCGCCCTTTGCCCGCGCCTCCTTTTGCGGCCGCATCTGCGCGACCCTGACATCGTATTTGTTAGCGGCGCTGGAGATCTGCTCCATTAATAAGACGACTTTATCCTCACTAATAATCTTTTTTGCCCCGGAGACCGCGCCCCTGCCAGAATACCCCTCCTTTTCCTTCAGCTCCCGCATTTTCTTGAGGTCAACGTCGATCCGTTTCAGGTCATTTTGTAATCTTATAATCTTCGGTCCGGTTTTAGAAATTACCTTGAGCTGGATAGCGGCAACGAAACGAAGATCAAGATAAGCGATAATCAAAACAAGTGTAATTAGCAAGAATAGTTTTTTCTTGTCTATCCCGATACTCTTCGCAAATTTGGAAAAGGCCTCTTTCAAAAAAGAAATTTTCATTTTGTCTTTAATACCCCCACCAGCGCAAACTCCGCGATATCGTAGCCGCCGACGGCCTTCTTCTGCACTGAACTGAGGCTCAACGAGGAAAAATCCTTAAAAAAATCCGCGTCATCTTTGAGGTTATCAATGAATTTATTGATTAAATTCATCTCTTCCTTCTGCAGGGAGATGGCCTGGCCGCGCAAGTTTAATTCCTTAGCCGTTATTCCTAAGTAGATAAACCATACTCCCGGGGGAAGGGCCGAGCTCAGGCTGTCTAACTTACGCGCCCAATCAATCTTCTGCTGGACAATCCGCTGCATTGCCGAGGCATCTTCGGAAAATATCGCATATTCCTGGTTAAATTCTTCAAGGGCCTTTCTCTGCGGCTCAAGTGCCCGCCAGCGGTTATTCAAGATGCCGTACTGGCTGTTCTTAACGATGGCCAGGCCGGCCAGGCTTAGGTGCAAAAACGCCAATGCCCCCAGAATTACCGGTACCAGGTAGATTAAAACCGCTGGGCCCGCGGCGCTGAATTTGGCCAGCCCGGTTTTCACCGCGGGCTTTAATTCTTCAGGGAGTAAATTTATCTCAATCATCTGTGTTAGGAACGCAGCGCCAGGCCCATCGCTACCGCCAGTTTTCCGGAAATACCCTTCAGGGCCTCAGGGGCGATATTTGCCGCCAGGCGCAGTCCTTTCAGCGGATCCCGGGGCACAACCTCTATCCCCAGGAAATTGGCAAGATTATCCTTGAGGCCGGCAAAATCAGCGGCCCCGCCGCTTAAGAATATGCCGGAGACTGTGGAAGCGCTCTGGCTTTCGTAATAATCAAAGGATGTCCTGATTTCTCCGGCCAGGCTGGCCATTACCGATTCCAGGGCCGCGTTAAGCTTAGCCGCATCTTGAGCGCCGGGACGAATCTTCAAAAGCTCAGCGGCCTTAAAATCTACGCCGAAAATATCCATGATCTTCTGGGTAATCGCATTCCCGGCGATATGGATATCCCGGCTTAAAACAAGCGCCCCGCACTCTAAGACCGCCAGGCTGGCCACGGACGCGCCGATATCAAGCAGCGCGCAGGCTTTCTGTTTCAGGGAGGCATCCTGGGCCAAAGTAAAACTAAAACCGTTGGTTATGGCGACCGCGTCAATGTCGATAGCGCGGGCGCTCAGGCCGGCCTCCTGCAGTAACTTCAAGCGCTGTTCCACCGCTTCCTTCTTCACCGCGGCGATCAAAACTAACATCTTATTGTCCGGGAGATTATCCCTGAGGATGCAGCCGTCGAGATTTACCTCAGAAGCGGAGAATGGTATGTATTTTTGCGCCTCAAACTTCAAGGCTTGTTTAAATTCGGCATAGTCCATTTTGGGCATATTCACATAACGGGTTACCGTGGAGGGGCCGGTAAAAGAAATGTTTACCGTTTCCAGGCTGTACGTAGACTTAAGTTTCTTCAGGACGCCCGCTAAGTCGAGCTGGCTGGGCTCCAGGCAAAAGGCGCAAAGCTCAGGAATGTTTTCGGATAGCTTTAATTTGGCCATTTTTACCGACGCTGTGCCGATATCCAGGCCGACCGAAAACTTCTCTTTGCCCGCCTTATTTTTTATTTTTGAAAATATCTTCATCTTGCGCCGCCAACTAATTGCACAGATGATCGCAGATGAAAAGATGCAAGTGGTATCAATAAAGCTCCTGCCAGGAGACTACCTCCTTGGCCAAAAATTCTACTTCGCTCAGCGCGTTGGTTATCTGCCCGACATCGTAATGTATGGCTACGTTCCCCCTCAATTCGGTGTCAACGGTGGCGCTGCTCTCCGCCATAATGCTGCCGTACGTAGCTACGTCCCCGGTCATCGTCAGCTCGCCGATCACATAAATGATGCCGTTAAAATTTACCGTCCCGGAAAAATGGGCGTTTCCGTTTATAACCAGGACCCCGCTGCCGGCAAGGTTCCCCGCTATGCTCAATGTCTCACCCGCCGGGACATCCACCCAGGTTACGCGATCCACCGGCTCGGCGAAGCTGCCCGTATCATAGAGATGGGCCGCCCCGGCCCGCATATCTACCTTGGAAATTCCGAACAGGTCGGCAAAATCTAAAGTGGAAAATTCCTTAAAACTATCGCTGGGGTTGATCTCGACGCTGCCTCTCACCACTAAATCCGTGGTCGTCTCAATCCCATATTGGAATTTTTCAGGGTTAACCGCTCCGGTCCTGACGGTGACAGCTACTTTCCTGGTGAAGGCGCCGCCGGACAAGACGCTGCCCGTGGACTCAATCTTATAGTAATTATCCGAAAGATGGCTCATCGCGGCAGAGTAAGTGTAATCCGGATTATCCAGAGAGCCGTTTACCGAGCCGGGGCCGGATAATTCGCTCAGGGCCTTGGCAACCCCCGCCTCTGCCAGCCAGAAGGCCCGGGTAGAATTGACGAATCTTCTGGCTAACTGATTCTCGCTTATGCTTTGAAAATAAAGCGACGCCAGCAGGGTGGCCAGGAGCAAAACCACCAGCAGAGAAACCACTAAGATTATCCCCCGCTTATTCATTCCTTATCTTTACCTCATTAGACATAGAGAAGCCCGTGGACAAACCGCCGCGGATCGTCTTTTGTAGAACAATAGTTGTAATCAGCCGCCTGCTGGTGAGCAGGTCAGAGGAATTCAAGGCCACCGGATTATTGGCAGGATCCCTGGTATAAAACGGCGGCTGGACGACATAATCAAAATTCCAGCTTTGAATAACGCCGCCGCCGGGATCAAGAATTTTCCGGGTAACACTGCCTTGCCCGGAATCATAGGCATATTCCACATAATTAGTGCTCAAGAGATAATTATTAGCCACGGTATCCCAGCCCACTACCTGCCTGAACTTAATATGCGCGCTGTCCGGGCTGTTGCCGGCGTCGGCGATTTCCCAGCTTACTGCCTGGCGCGCGTCATTGCCGATCCAGTCGCTTAAGCGGCGCGCCTGGGCCTGCAGCTCTAACTTTACGGAGGAAGCCGCCTGAGAAAGCTCTCCCGCGCTGAAGGATAGAAAAAGAATGGCGATTACCGCGCCTAAGATGGCGACGGCAAAAAACGACTCTAACAGGGTAAGACCCTGAGGGCTATTTTTTCGCAAAACAGCTCGCCAGGGAAAAATTTTTGACAACGGCTCTCTCCTGCCACTGGACATTGACGGTAACTGTGGTAAGATACGGCTCCACGATACGGCTCAAAGAGACCGTCTCGCTGTTCAGGCTGTTGAATACAGGGGGGGTATAAGCCGGGATGCCGCCGTAGGGCAGGGCCTTGATTTCCTCCAGCACATGCTGCGCGTCGTTAGCGGCAATCCCTAAGTTGCGGCTGGACTGGTTTAAGAGCATGCTCTGGCTGTAGGCGAAGAGAGACACGCAGATTATTACCAGCAGCACCATTGCCCCCAGCATTACCTCCAGCAATGAAAACCCTCGGAGTTTTTCCACGGCTTGAACCTCTCCTTATTCCTTTCTATCGCATTCTTCGGAGACCAATATATCGCCGGTAGTCACGGTATAAGCTACCCTGCCGGTAATCTTGCATCTTGCCGGCGAGGCAAAGCAGCTGTAGCCCTGCGCCTCCAGCCGATGACAACCGAACTGGTAACCTTTAATCGGCGCCTGGGCAAGGTAACCTTTATCTAAATAAGGGGGCTGCGGCTTAGTTAATTCCGAAAGGCTCGCCGGATAACTCCCGCGGTTATCCTTGGCGTAATTTTCCAGGGCCGCGGAAATCAGTTTCAGGGTGGATAGGGCGCTGGATTCGTTGGCGTCGATAATCGACTTCATTATCCCCGTAATGGCGGTGCGCAGCAGCAGGACTGTGACCGCAACCACAATCATTATGGTGACAAAGCTCTTCGCCTTACGGTTAAACATGGAAAAATTATAGCACAAAGAAGCTTATCTGCAAGCAAATTCTAAATAGCGCAGCATGCCTCTGGCCTTCTGATGAGCGGGATTTAAGAGCAGGGCGGCCCGGAATTCTTTTTTTGCCTGCCGCGATTGGCCTTTTTTCCAGAAGACCAGGCCCAGGTTAAAATGCGCGTCCGCATTATCCGCTGCCAATTCCAGGGCCCTCTTGAATGAAAGCTGGGCCTCCGCGAAGAGGGAATTCTGGGCGAATTTCACTCCTATGTCATTATAAAAGGCGACCGCGCAATTTATGCTGCCTGGGCTGACTAAAAATTCCTCGATGATTTTCTCATACAGGGACTTCTTATTTTCAAGCAAGAAGGCCCTTGAAAGAGACCTGATTATCTCCTGCCTTGCCAGCGCCCGCTCGCCCCTAAGTAAATATACGCGGGCTAAATTAAAATGGACAAAATAAAGCCGGCTGTCTAAAAGCAGGGCAAGCTTATACCTGGCAATTGCTTTATCGAATTGGCCTAAGTTTTCGTATAATGTGCCGATGTTATTCTGCAGTTCTCCCGCTTTTTGGCAAGGAGTGATTTTCTCCAGGATTTTGTACTCTTCTTCGGCCTCAACGAACCTCTTTGTCCTCTGGTAAATATTTGCTAAATTCGAATGCGCGATAAGATTCAAGGGCTTAATCTCGATTGCCTTCTTATATTCGAGGACCGCCTGCAGATTAAGCCCCGCCTTTTCATATTGCACGCCGAGGTTGTTATGCGCTAAGACGCTTAGCGGAGAAAATTTTAATATGCCTTCGTAAAAAGAGGCCGGGTCGCGCCACTCATAGTTTCTGGTCATTGTCAATACGCCGTAGAAAACCGTGAGGCCGGAAACCGAAACAATAAACAGGCTATGGCGCAGGAATCTGCGCAGTAAATAGGCCAAGAGGAGAAAAAAGCTTACCGAAGACAAATAGATAAAATGCTCGGCCACAAAGGCATTGATGGGGAAAATGCCGGACTGCGGGAGCAGGAAGAGGAAAAACCAGAAGATAAAAAAAGAGAGGTTTTTTTTCTCTCTTTTTACAATCAGGAAATAAAAACAGGCGGCTAAGACTGCCCCGAATGCGAGCCAGGCAAAGACCTCCCCGCTGCCCTGCGGCTTGATCACCGCGTAGGACATATGCAGGTCCAGCGGCAGCAATAATAATTTAAGGTAGGTAAAAAATACTTTCGGCAGGGCCGCCAGCCTTAACAAAAGCGGGTATTGAGCCAGCTCCGGCTGCCAAAGGGTGGAAAACCTTAACAACGTATGCCTTAAGACCGCGTAAGTTATGCCGATCGCCGCAAACGGCAGGATATTCCTGGTAAAATAAAAACGCTGCTGAAACTTATCCCTGCGGTAATAGGATACGTATGCCGCAATCGCCAGCGGCAGGGCCAGCGCCAATTCCTTGGATAATAAACCCAGGACAAATGCGGCCAGCGATAAGAAAAAATATGCCTGCCTGAGGATACCCCTGGCTTCCCCGCTTTTGATGAAAAGAAGCAAAGAAGCCAGCGCAAAGATGCCCATCAGCATCTCCGCCCTCCCCGAAATATAGGCGACCGCCTCAGTATGCAATGGGCTTACGGCAAACAACAATGCGCCGGCTAAGCAGACTGCGGGCCGGGCCGAGAGCGTATAGGTAAGCAAGAATACCAGGAACGCGGCCAGGGCCTGCAGTAATATATTCGTCAGATGGTATCCAAACTGGTCAAACTGCCAGAAGTGGTAATCCCACATGAAGGTAAGTGTCTGCAGCGGCCGGTAAAAGTTTGAACCGGCTAACGCGGCTGAGTATAAATCCGCGCCAAAGGAGCGCGGCCAGAATTTCCAGTCTAAGATAAAGGAATTTTTTGTAATCAGGCCTTCGTCATCCAGGATAAAAGGATTATGCAGGCTGTTGGCGTAAAAGAATAGGCAGAGGCAGGAAATCAGCAGGAAGGCGCAGATATATAAACGTAATTTGGTCATAGGAAGGGATTAAAAAAGGAGGAGAAAAAATTTTCTCCTCCTTTTATGCATCCGTAGTTGTCAGGAAAAATTTTAAAGCGGCGTTAGCACTCCACCCGTGGAAGCGGTGTAGGTAACTGTCCCTGTGGCCGTACTCGAAGGCGTGGCAGTTACTGTATAACCTCCCGAAGCCAAAACACAGGAATAGGCATATCCCTGGACTGTCTGCCCGCAGTAGCTGGGAGCTGAAGTGATAAAGGTAGTCAGCTCGGTCACATCAGCAGGATATACGCCGCTGTGAGAAGTTGCATACGTCTCGGCCGCGGTAGCTAAACTGCGCGTACTGGCCTTTGCCGCTGCCTCGTTGGCCGTCCTTCTGGCATTCATCAGGTTGGGGATGGCGATAGCCGCCAGCAGCGCGATGATTGCCACGACGATCATAATTTCCACCAAGGTAAATCCGCGTCTCTTCATCTTATAAAGCCTCCTCTCCAAGGTATGATTAACTCTGCGCCTTCTCTCCTTGCCCCTTGCCGGTTTTTCCTTTATGTTTATGATTATTGCTTCTTTCTGCTCAAGGGGCCGCAAGTCTTCCCAGCGCCTAAGTCGCCTTTTTATAAGTAATTATGTTATCACCTCCTTTCGGGTTTGTCAAGCAAAATGAGCGTAAATTTCGGGCGTAAATTTTCACTAACAATAACCCTATCCCTCGCTTGAACATCCCGCAAATTTCTTTAGAAATTTGCGGGATAAGCTCGGGATTAATTCGCCCATACAACTTACGAACACTAACGTGTTCGTAAGTTGTGGGCTCATTAAAAAAGCCTATTCTCTTTAAAAGAATAGGCTAACCGCAGAGGAACAAAAATCAGCTAAAATTTAAGTATAATGACGTTTTACTTCTCCCTGCCCTCTTAAAGAGCCTTTCTATTATAAGTATAGCATATCCTGGCGGCAATTCAAGCTTGCTTACTACAACCAGCCTGATTCTAATTACAAGTACAATCTCCGTTTGAGAGCACCAAAGAAGAGCAGGAACCGATGGTCTTATCTGCCTTAAGGCATAGCGCTCTCCCGGAGACAACTCCCCTGTTTTCAATCTTTACGTCTCCACTCACATGCAGCTTCGCAGTAGGATTCGCCGTCCCAATGCCGACGCTGCCATCAGTTTTTACAAAAATCCCTTTATCGTTACTATTAGCCGCAGTAAGCAGAAGATTTTGTGCTGCCCCAGCAGTTAATCGAAGAGCATCCAAACTCGTTGTGTAAACCAAGCTGCCCCGATAAAATGCGCCATTGTAGAATTCCAGCAGAGGATCATCATCAGCACCGTCAATCCTTGTTCCAAGACCACCAGAGTTGAGAATATGCAACTTAGCCTGCGGACTCGCCGTCCCGATGCCGACCTTGCCGTTTACGTCTATGGTGAGTCTTGGCAAACTTCCACTATAAAGATCTAATTTGTCATTAGTAAAATTATAGTAAACTCCGCCTCGCCAAGGTTGATTATCAGAAAACCAAACACCAGCTGCCCCGCTTGCCTGACTGTTTAGATTTAGAAAGGCATTACCGCCATCCTCGATAATAATGTCGTCAATATCCTGCTGCCCAGAGGCGTTTCCAGTACCAGATCTGACATGCAGTTTTACTACCGGACTCGCCGTCCCGATGCCGACTTTGCCGGCTCCTCCAACCCATAACTTGCTTATTCCATTGGAATCGGTGGCATTCAAAAGATAGCTCGTCGCTTCGTCAGCTCCTCCGCGCAAATACAACACATTCCCTTGTCCGACCGAACCATCCAAATTTGTTAAGTTAACCAACGGAGCAGTACTATTATAGCCATCGGTTTTATAAACACTAAGAGGGCTACCCGGACTCGTAGTCCCGATGCCGACCCTGCCTGCGGCAGTGGTAGCCAGATAGGTATTGCCAGAGGTAGAGAGCTCGTTGTAACTGCCGTAAGGCGAAGGATAATAGGTGGTGATGGTTAAGGTCTCCTGGGCAAGCAGCGAGATGGGGAGAAATGTAAAAACAAAAGCGAAGATTTTAGACTTCATATCCTGCCTCCTCGTCTAATTTATGGTGCTTTTTTGTTTTACCTTACCACAGCCAAACCCGGCTGTCAACAAAAACCTCTTTATGCCAGGCAATAATCCCCCCTGACTTCTTTTAATTTAACCTGCACTAACTGATTCCGCAGGCCGCGTTTAGCCCGCATCCTTACCTTAATATAGTTGTCACTGTGGCCCTCCTGACAGGCCGGGTCATCCCCTGCCCTCTGCTCCACCAGCACGCTCACTTTTTTGCCTAAGAATCCCTGCTGGTATTTTAAGGCGCATTCCCGGGCAACCGCGCGCAGGCGGCAGGCCCTAATCTTGATCTCCTCCGGGCTTACGGCCCCCGGCAGGGACGCGGCTTTTGTCCCGGGCCTGGCCGAAAAAGGGAAAACATGCGTCTTGAGGGGAATGATCTTACGGAGCAGGCTAATAGTATTCTGGAAGTGCCTCTCTTCTTCCCCGGGGAAACCGACTAAGCAATCAGTAGTGATGGCAATGCCGGGGACATCCTCCCTGATTTGAGCTGCCAGCCCCAAGTAATCAGCGCGGCGGTATTGGCGCAGCATCAACTGTAAAATTTCATCGTCGCCGCTCTGCATAGGGATATGCAGGTGCGGACATAAAATTTTTGAATTCTTGAATTTAGCGATCAGTTTAGCGCTGATGTCACCGGCCTCAATGGAGCTCAACCGCAGGCGCAATAACCCGGGAATCTTCTCTAAGCAAGAAATTGCCTCCGCCAACTCCCCTGCCGGCCGTAAATCCTTTCCCCAGGCGCCTAAGCAAATTCCGCAGAGGACGATCTCTTTAAAACCGCGCCGCGCCAGGCCCGCGGCTTCAGAGACAATCTCCTGCAGAGGCTTGCTCCGGCAGGGGCCGCGCGCCAGCGGCACTTTGCAATAAGCGCAAAAATTATCGCAGCCGTCCTGAATCTTTAAGAATGCCCGGGTATGGCCGGAAAAACCGGAAATGCCCTGCTTTAGCCAATTACCCTTTTTAACGATCACTGCCGCGGGGCAGACGTGTTTAATTTTATCCGCGTCCAGCTCAGCCAGGCAGCCGGTAACAATAACCCTGGCCCGGGGATTTTCTTTTTCGGCGCGGCGGATGAAACCTAAGGATTCGCTATCTGCGCGGCCGGTAACGGTGCAGGTATTAATCAGGTAAACCTGCGCCGCAGCGCCGTTAGTCAGCTCCCGGAATCCCCGCGCCAGGAACTGCTCGCGCATAACTTGAGTATCATACTGATTAACCTTACAGCCAAGGGTATAGAATTTAATGGTCTTCATCATCGTTTATAGTCTAAATCGGTCTTAGGTTTCGGCTACGTATCGTAAATCGTCTTCGGTTTCGTGCGTCGTCTTCTTAAACGAAACCCCTTTCATTTATCTGTGTGCATCTGTGTTTAGATAAAGGTATTATTTCGCGGATAATGCAATATAGCTGGCAACGGCGATTGCCGCGGTCTCTACCCGCAGCACATTATCCCCCAAGGAAACCGGGATAAAGCCCGCCCTCCGGGCAAACGCCGCTTCCTGCGCGGTAAAATCGCCCTCCGGGCCGATTAGCGCCAGGATATCCTTTGCCTTCCGCAGGAAGAGAATTTGTTTTAAAGCCCTGCGCTTTCCAAGCAATGCCGGGATGAGCTTTAAATCGTACCCTCCGGAACAAGCGATCAGCCGCCTGAATTCTGTTACCGGCTCAACCACCGGGAGCGAGCCGCGCTGGGACTGCTGGCTGGCGGCGAGGGCGATTTTTTTCCAGCGGGCGAGCCTTTGCCTGCTTTTCTCTGCTGTCAATTTGACTATCGTCCGTTCGGTAATCAGCGGGATGATTTTTTCCACCCCTAACTGCGTCAGCTTATCCACGATATCGTCAAAGCGGGAATTTTGCGGAATAGCGCAAGCGATACTCAGGCGAAAATCCTTTTTTTCCGGCGGCAGGCGCCGGATGATTTCCAGAATGATTCTCTCCCTTCCTAATTCTTTCGCCGCGCAAAGATAGCCATTGCCCTTAGAATCAGAGGCAGTTACCTTCTCCCCTGGCCTAAGCCGCAGGACATCTTTTAGATGATGCAGCTGCGCCCTGTCGTTAATAATGATGGCCGTTCCAGAAATAATCTCCGACGGACAATATAGCCTATGCATATCGCAAATTATAAAAGGTTATGGAAAGATATTCTTCTCCGAAAATACTTCCGCCGTGAATATATACAACTCGGCGGCTTTATCCTTCCAGCAGTCCGCCGGCAGGCCGGCCTTTTGGGCGCAGAGCTGAGAGAGGAATTCCTCTTTGCTCCAGCCGGTTTCCCCGGCGACCTGGGGAAGAAAGACCCCGCTGTTAAAACCTCTTTTCACTAAAACCCCGTGCGTCCCTAACTGGATTTTTTCCGCGGAATCAACCCGCTGCACCGGAGAAAGCACAGAGATTTCAATCTCTAAACCGGCTAAGTCTTTCGCCTCTACCGGCGCAAAACGAGGGTCGCCTGCCGCCGCTTCTACCGCCATATCCCTAACCGTAAGGTAGAGCGGCTTGGTCCCCGTAAGATTACCGATGCAGCCGCGCAGCCGGCCGCGGTGATGCAGAGTAACGAAGGCGCCCATTTCCTGGTTTAATTCCGGGTCGGCCTCCCCTACCTCCAATTTTTTTCCGGTTTTTAAATAAGACTCAATAGAGCGCCGGGCGATTTCCAGTAATTTTTTTCTCTCATCTTGATTTAACATCGGCCTCTCCTCTTCCTTGTCAATGGCGCAGCTGGCATAACCGACAGTCCAGACCCCTTTCTGCATTTTACCGGTGACCACCGCGGAATTGGTATGCTTTAGAACTACAAGTTTATTGTGCCCTAATTCTTTGGACAAGGCTAAGGCCGTAACCACGCCCAGGCCGCCGCAGAGCTGTAACTTATTCTCCATCAGCCCATAATAGAGCCCCTCCGCGTTCATCTCCTTTAGATAAGCAAGGGTGAGCTCATCTACCCGCTCCAGCTCTTCGTAGTCGTAACCATGGTACATATCAGTGGAGGCCACCACCAACACGTCCTTGCGGTTGCCGATCGCCCCTTTCAGGGCGGCGGCGAACCCCTTACAGACGGTGAAGGTGCAGTTATTCATCGCTATCGGCACAACCTTAAAATCCGGCAAAACCTTCTGTAGAAAAGGCAGCTGCACTTCTATCGAATGCTCCTTTTCAAAAGCCTGGCCGTCAATAACCACATCGGAATCGGCCTGTGCCAATCTCCGGCAGAATGCCTGATCCACCGGCACCTCGCCCAGCGGGGTGCGCATGGCGCTTGTCCCAGGCAGGGCAATGCCGCTAAACCCGTAATAGTGGCTGGGGCCGATCACCACCACGGTCTTATAGGGCCTGCCCTGAATCAGCTTATAGGCAAAGGCGGCGGTAGGTCCGGAAAAACCGTAGCCGGCATGCGGGACAATGATGGAAAATATGTCTCCGCTAACTGCCTGCGGGCTGGCGGAGCTTAAAAACCCGTCGATCATCGCGGATAATTCTTGCGCGTCCTGCGGGTAAAACGCGCCGGCCGCATTGGGCTGTTTTATGGTCTCAGCTAAAATTTTTTCATTGCTGAAGGCGGCCGGCAGGCAAAGGCAGGCGGCGAGTAAAGCGAAAAATAACCCTAAACTAAAAATAATCTTGAGGGACCTGCGCATGGACAAAAACGCGATGAAGGCACTACGCTCGCTATCCGC
>Ga0156240_152_pt1 | contig 19651 bp, 13 predicted proteins | sample RifCSPlowO2_12_FD_107887 | JGI IMG/M metagenome (GOLD analysis project Ga0156240, IMG submission 107887) | Omnitrophica WOR_2 bacterium RIFCSPLOWO2_12_FULL_51_8
TGGGCGACCAGTTACACCTTATCCGGGGCGATCAGGCAGCTCGGCCAGTTTGACCTGATCCTCTGCGGCAAGCAGGCCTCAGACGGAGATACCGCGCAGGTGGGTCCGGGGATCTCCGCGCATCTGGATATCCCGCAGGTAACTTATGTCAAAAAGATCGAAGAGGTCAAAGATAAGGCGATGCGCGTGGAGAGGATGATGGAAGAAGGGTTTGAAATTATCGAAACGCCTCTGCCCGCGCTCTTGACCGTGGTCAAGGAAATTAATCAGCCGCGGCTGCCTTCTCTGAAAGGGTTAATGCGCGCCAGGCAGGCCAAGATTACGCATTTGACCCAGAAAGAATTAAATTTAGACCCCCAGAGTATCGGCCTCTGCGGTTCTCCTACGCAGGTAATCAAGATTTTTAGCCCGCCTCCCCGGCAGGGCGGCCTGATCCTGGAAGGGGAGATTCCGGAAATGGCCGAAAAACTGGTAGAGTTATTGAAGTCAGAGATTAGTTGAGGGGTGCGCATAATTCAACTTTCGTCTATCGTCTTAAACGGTTTCGGTTTCGGCTATGTATCGTAAATCGTTTTCGGTTTCGTGCGTCGTCTTCTTAAACGAAACCCTTTTGAACGATTTACGATATACGATACGTAGCCGCAACCGATAAACGAAACCCGATTATGCATACTACTCAACTATTTAGGTCGAAAGAAGATGCCTATCCAGATTATTATCGAAAAATGCACCGGTTGCGCATTATGCGTGAAGGCCTGCCCCTTTGATGCCATTCGGATGATGGATTCACCCCCACACCAATTGGAAAATAATACTCCATTATCGGCCAATTGGTGTGGGGACAAGAAGGCGTTGGTTGACTTTGATAAATGCACCCTTTGCGGGGCCTGCGTGCCGGCCTGTAAATTCAAGGCCGTGATCCTGGAAAAGCAAATTGCGGCCTGCCGCCTGCCGGAGATCAAAGATTACCAAGGGATCTGGGTCTTTATCGAGCAAAAAAGAGGCAAGGTGCAGTCAGTTGCCTATGAGCTTTTAGGCAAGGCGCAGGAACTGTCCCAGAAATTGCATTGTCAGGTAAGCGGGGTCTTAATCGGCCACAATCTGGATGGCCAGCTTGATGAATTGAGCTGGCACGGCGCCGACAGTATCTACTTAGTCCAGGCGCCGGAAATTGCCGAGTTCCAGGATGAACCCTACACCAATATTCTGGTGCGGCTCATCCAGAAATATAAACCGGAAATTTTGCTTTGCGGAGCGACCGCCATCGGCCGGTCTTTGATCTCGCGGGTGGCGATTAAAATTAAGGCCGGCCTTACCGCAGACTGCACCGGCCTGGATATCGACCCCCAGAAAAAAATCCTTCTGCAGACCCGGCCGGCTTTCGGCGGGAATATCATGGCCACGATTATCAGCCCTAATTTCAGGCCGCAGATGGCAACGGTGCGGCATAAGGTTATGCAGCCAATGGCGCCGGATAAGCACCGCAAGGGAAAAATCATCAGAGAAAATTTTAATGGCTCAGTCTATTTTTCGCGCACGAAACTGCTGGATATCGTAGAAGAAATAGAATCCCTGGTGAATATCGCTGAAGCAGACATCATTGTCTCTGGCGGCCGGGGGATGGGAGGCGCGGAGAATTTTCAGGTTTTAAAGGAGCTGGCTCAGGTCCTGGGCGCGGCCGTGGGTTCTTCCCGCGCAGCGGTAGACGCCGGCTGGATGCCTTATTCGCACCAGGTGGGGCAGACCGGCAGGACCGTGGCCCCGAAGATTTATATCGCCTGCGGCATTTCCGGGCAGATTCAGCACCTGGTAGGCATGCAATCGTCCAAGATTATCGTGGCCATCAATAAAGACCCCAGCGCGCCGATATTCAAAGTTGCAACCTACGGATTGGCGGGGGATCTGTTTCAGATTGTGCCCGCCCTTACCGGGAGGTTCAAAGATGCCCTTAAAAAATAACCTGCGCCAGGGGTTTGAAAGCCTTTTCCCGTTATCCCCAAAATCCTCTTGAAAAATAAATAATTTGTGGCAAATTATAAGTAGGATATTAAAGAACCTCTATAATACCTGTCTATGGTGAGAGCGAATTTTTTTGAAAAAAGGTCTTATCCCAGGTTCCCGGTGGATGTCGCCTTGTACTATTCCATACCTGAACGGGAGACTTTCAGCAATTCACGCACCCACGATATCTGCAGCCGGGGGTTGTGCCTGTTTTCCGACAGAGAGCTTCCCGCGGGAGCCAACGTAGACCTCCACCTGAAGATGCCTGATGACGAAAGCAGGATTTACCGTAAAGGCAGGGTTATCTGGTCCCGGCCGGTTGATGACGGTAAATACAGGGTCGGGGTCAAACTGGAAGACCCCGGATTAAAACCTATCCCAATAGTGCTGCGCACCCTGATCGCCCAGAACGATTATTAACCCTCCGTAATTCCCGCCATAATTCCCTGTAGTAAAAGTTAATTTCTGTCATAATATGTCAAAGAATGTCAAATTTTTCCTTGACAAAATTCCGCTTTAGTTTACAATAATCGTTAAATATAGCAAGGACAAAGATGAATAACAGCGGTTTAATGACCATTGAAGATCTGGCAGATTACCTGAAGGTCAGGCGCCGCACGATTTATGAATGGCTTAAATACAATAAAATCCCGGCGGTAAAACTTATCGGGCAGTGGCGTTTTAAGAAAGAAAAGATTGACGCCTGGATAGAAAAACGCTCGGTATAACTAACACCCGGCCATATAGGATTGGCCGGTGTTCATTATCTATGAAGGAGCCAGAATGTATTTCAAAAAACTGGAACTCATCGGCTTTAAGTCATTTTACGATAAGACGACACTGCATTTTGAGCCGGGGATTGCCGCGGTAGTCGGGCCAAACGGCTGCGGGAAATGCCTTCATTACGATTCTTTAGTGACATTATCAGATGGGGCGAAGATCAAAATTGGGGACCTGGTTGAGCAAGCGCTTAAGAATTCGGTCTCGCCGGAGAAATTGGATGACGGCATAATGACCTTTGAGAACCCCCAGGGGATACAAATCCTTTCTTTAAATCCAGAAACTCTAAAAATAGGGGCTCATTCAATACATGCATTTATCAAAAGAGAAGCGCCCGAATATCTCCTGGAGATTACTACCAAATCCGGCAAAAAGGTTATCACTACCTACTACCATCCGTTTTTCAGCATTAAAGACAGCCGGATTATAGAGCTTAAGGCAGAACAATTAATAGTCGGGACAAAAATCAGCGTTCCCCGTATTTTAACCACTGCAAGAAATAAAATAGGCCTGAAGTTGTTCGAGGTATTTAAGAAATTCGATGAGCAGGATAATATGTATGTGCCTTATTCGCACGAAATGGCGTCTTTCCTGCGTGCAATCAGAAACAACTTTGCAAGCTATGCAAATATGTCCTGCGCATTAAAGACTTCCAGCTACGCCGTAACCTCGGCTTTATATGGTCAGGCAATGAGCGTGCCTAATTTTGTTAATCTTTTGTCCAATAGCGAAATTTCCGAAATTCCAGATTTTGTAAGAAACTTAAAATCCCATAGTTGCGGGCATATAACTTTGCCGCGTCAGATGACTGCTGAAATTGCCAGGTTTCTGGGTTATCTTATTTCCGAAGGCAGGACCACAAAAGAAAATCAGGTTTGGTTTGTGAACGAGGACAAGAAAATAGTCGAAGATTTTATCTCTTGCGCTAAGGCCGGTTTCGACGTTGAAGCAAAAGTGTTTAATTATAAAAAATGCGCTTACGATGTTTTAATATTTTCAGGCGCGTTATGCAAATTTCTGGAAAAGGCATTTGATTTTAAGATTTCCGGACTTTCAAAAGATAAAACCGTCCCTCCTCAAATATTTAGCGGCGAAGAAAAGATAATTACAGAATTCTTGTCAGCCTTATTTGAAGGAGACGCCTATGTCAGACTCGATAAACAGAAAAACTGGAAGAGGCAAGCTGTATATTTTGAATATGTCACTGCTTCCGAGCAGCTAGCATTAGACGTAAGCAGTTTGCTCTTGCGCCTGGGAGTGCAATCAGTGATCAGAAAAAGAGTAAAGGCAGCCACGAATGCAAAGAAAAAGATTAAGAGGCCATATTACTCTGTCTATGTTTATGGTCTGCATAATGTGAAACGGCTTGCTGATCTGTTGAATTTTGTGGGTAAGAAATCCGAGAAGATAAACCACATCAGGGGGCTTGAGAATAAGGCAAACCCTAACCTTGATTTAATACCGGAAATCAATGCTGCGCTAAAGGCATTGGTGAAATTCTCAGGTATCAAGCTTAAGAGGTTCAGGAAAATTTCTCCCAAGTTAGCGGCCTATTATGAAAACAGGTGTTTGCCTTCGCGCCAGGGGTTGCTGGAGGTTTTAAGCATTATTGCCGAACACGGAGACCTAACCGGGTTAGCCAGGAGTATTTACGAATACCTTAAACTACTGGCAGTTTCAGATATTTATTGGGATGAGATCTCTTGTATAAAGAAAGTTTATTCTGAAAAGTGGGTGTATGATTTGTCTGTAAGGGAAACACATAATTTCGTGGCCCAAGATATAATCGTGCACAACAGCAATATCTTCGATAGTATCCGCTGGGTCCTGGGCGAGCAGTCTGCGAAGTCTCTGCGCGGTTCGGAGATGCAGGATGTTATCTTCAACGGCTCAGACAGCAAAGAGCCGTTAAGCCTGGCTGAGGTAACCTTGACCTTTGATAATCAGGCCAGGTTCTTTAACCTGGATCACCCGGAGGTCGCCATCACCAGGAGGCTGTTCCGCTCAGGGGAAAGCGAATACCTGCTCAACAAAACCCAGGTGCGCCTGAAAGATATCCTCGATCTGCTGCTGGGCACCGGCATCGGCTCGGAGAGTTACTCCATTGTGGCGCAGGGGAAGATCGACCTGGTTTTAAGTTCGCGCCCGGAGGACCGGCGCCTGGTATTTGACGAAGCCGCCGGCATCACCAAATATAAATCCCAGAAGAAGGAGACCCAGAGAAAGCTGGAAGAGACCGAGCAGAATCTGCTCAGGATTAACGACATCGTGCAGGAAGTAAAACGGCAGATCTCCAGCCTTGAGCGCCAGGCGAGCAAGGCCCGCAGGTATAAGGAGGTATTCGAGGAATTAAAAGAGAAAGAATTAAGCCTGGCGGTTTTTCAGAAGCGCGAATTATTGAAGCATAAAGAAGAAATGACTGCCTCGCTGCAAAAACTGGAATGCGAAGAGTCCGCCTGCCTGGCAGCATTGAAGGCCGAGGAGGCCGCCACTGCCAGCCGCCAGTCAGAGCTCAAAAACCTGGAAGGGGAGCTATTGGAGATAAAAAATAAAAAATTAGGCCTGGAAAATGAGATTGCCCGGGCCAATCAACACATCGATTTTAACCGCGAAAGATTGGTGGAATTAGAGGCATCCGGAAAATTTTACGAAAACCAGGCCGCGCAGCTGAATTCCAGGATTATGCAGGACCAGGAGAAATTAAACAACGCCAAAACCGGATATAGCTCAATCAGCCAGGAAATCGCCCAGAGAGAGGCGCTCCTGGAGCAAAATGACTCCCGGATTAATGACCTGGCCGGCCAGATTAAGGCTTCCCTGGAGGCTATCGTCGGCGCGAAAAGAGAAATCGTGGGGCTGGCAGCGAAAATTTCCAACGTTAAAAACGAGATTTCCGGGTTTCACTCCCAGCAGCAGGTGTACCTCTCGCGTCTGAGGCGGTTAGAGATCGAAAAAGCCAAGGCCCACGAAGAAAAAATGATCATTGAGAAAGACCTGCGCGATATTAACGTAGAGGTGAATAATTTAAACGGCCTGCTGGAGGCGTTAAAGCTAAAAGATGCCGTCATCAAGAATAGTTTGCAAACAGAGCGGCAGGCCTTAGCCGGCATAGATGCCGAGATCCTGGCCCTGGACAAGCAAAGATTGACCCTGGAGTCGCATAAAGAGTTCCTGGAGAAACTGAAAAGTAAATACGAGGATATAGGCGAGTCGATGAATGCGCTGATTCTGTTGGATAAGCTGCCCGGAGAAAAAATCAGCGGGCTGGTGGTAAAGGTTAAGGATTACCCTGGGCTGGCCAATGAAGATAGGAATCTTTACAGCGGCGCCGCCTTTAAGTTATCGGGCGAGGCCAAGCCTATCGAACTGGATACCCGGAAGTTAGAGTCAAGGCTGGAGAAAATCCGTGCTGATGCGCTCTCGCTGAAGGAGAAGAGGGAGGTAAAGGAGGCGTCCCTGCGCGGCCTGGATGCGTCGCTCCTGGCAACTCAGCAAGAGGCGCGCCATCAGGAAATCGCCCTGGCGAATAAGGAAACCCTGCGCCAGGCGATCGAGGAGCGTTTCCAGAAGACCCAGGAAGAAGAGGATATTATCGGCATTGAACTGGCCCAGATGCAGAAGGAGGCCGCGGCGATCGAAGGCAATATCCAGGCAGGGCAAAGCGCCCTGGACGGATTAAACGGCCTCTGCCGGCAGGCAGAAGACCTGATCAGGCGCGAGGAAGACAACGTTTCACTGAACAGCCAGTCGCGGGAAAAGGTATTGGTGCTGATCACCCAGACTAAGACTGAACTGGAGGCATTGGCTAAGAAGGCGGCCTCGGAAGAGGATACCTTAAGGGTTTTGCAGGAGACCCTCCGTCAGGACGAAGAAAATTTAGCCGACGTGAAAAAACATACCGCGGATAACATAAGTAAAGGCGGCTGCCTGAAGGCCGAAATTACCGCCTGCCGGGATAAGATCCTGGAGGTAACCAGAAGCATTGAGGCTGAAAGCGCCAGGTCAATTGAGCTGGAGTCAGACTACCGCCGGCTTTCCGAAGGGGCCGGCAATGTGCTGCGGAAAATCGAACAGTTCCGCGCGCAGTTAGATGATACAAAAAATAAACTGCACCAGCTGCAGATGCAGGATAAAGAGATCGATTATAACTATTCCGGATTAAAAGAAAGGGTGCTGCAGGCCTACAAAATCGAACTGGGTTCTTTTGATACATTCGGCGGCGTTCAAACCCCGCCCTTTAGGGTGGGGAAAGAAAACGCCGCTCTCAGTATCAATCCTGAGCGATCCGGCAACGATTCAGAACAAACTCCGGCCTTCAGGTTGGAGAGTCGAAGGATTGATTGCCCTCAGCAAGAAGGGCAGGATACAAGGGAGCTTTCCGGTCAGATCAGCCGCTTAAAAGAGAAATTAGATTCCTACGGGGCGGTAAACCTGGTGGCCATCGAGGAATATGACCAGTTGAAGGCGCGCTACGACTTCCTTATCGAGCAGCAGAACGACTTGTGCACTGCCAAAGAATCGCTGCATCAGGCAGTCCTGAAGATAAACCGCATTACCAAACAGATGTTTCTGGAGACCTTCGAGAAGGTGCGGGTGGAATTCCGCAATTATTTCCGCATGCTTTTTAACGGCGGGGACGCGCAGGTCTTCTTGATTGACGAGCAGGACCCGCTGGAATCCGGGATCGAGATAATTTGCCGGCCGCCGGGCAAGAAACTGCAGAATGTCCTTTTGCTTTCCGGAGGCGAAAAGTCACTCTCGGCAATCGCGCTGATTTTCGCGATCTTTAAGGTAAAACCGGCGCCGTTCTGCATCCTCGATGAGATAGACGCCGCCCTGGATGAGGCTAATGTCGACAGGTTCTCCAATCTGCTGCAGGAATTTACCTCGACATCCCAGTTTATCGTCATCACGCATAATAAGCGCACGATCGCTAACGCCAACGTGATGTACGGGATTACCATGGAAGAGTCGGGCATCTCCAAGATCGTCTCGGTGAAATTTTCCCAGGGTCAAACACCAGCCAAGGCCCAAGAGGAAAAGACAGAGGTTAGTGCGGTAAGTTAAAATAATTAGAACCGTCCCCTTTATTTTAAGCTGTCGCGGTATTGTTTTTCCCTTTGTTCTTGGCTTGATAGAGGGCCTTGTCGGAAGCGGCAATAAGCTCAGAGGGGTTAAGGCCGTTTTCGGGAAAGGCGGCCAGGCCGATGCTGACGGTGAGCTTTTTCTGAGGTAAAATTTCTTCGTGGATAAATCCCTGCTTTTCGATATCCTGCCGCAGCCTTTCGGCAATCAGATAAGCTTCTTTTTTTTCGGTCCCGGGCAGAATAATGGTAAATTCCTCCCCGCCGTAACGGCAGACATAATCCATTTTCCGGGATTGATTCTTTAGCAACGCCCCCAGCTGTTTGAGGATACTGTCTCCTGCCTGATGGCCCAGCGAATCGTTATAAACCTTGAAGTCGTCGATATCCAGCATGATCAGGGTGAGGGGAGTTTTGGCGGCCCTGGCCTTTTCCAGCTCTGACTGCAGGATGGCCTGGAAATAGCCGTGGTTCCAGAGGTCGGTGAGGTAGTCCGAATGCGCGCGCAGGGCGGTCTTTTCGTAAAGCTGTGAATTTTCGATGGCCAGGCCGGCCTGATTAGCCAGCATAATCAGCATGCGGATGTCGTCCTTGCTGATCGGTTTTTTGGTGACAAAATTATCCGCCAGGATCAGGCCGTTGACCTTTTCTTTTGATTTCAGGGGCGCTACTACCAGCTCCTGGCTTTTTAATAGCTGAATTACCGGGTCATTTAAATAGTTCTGCATGGTTTCCCGGGTAAGGTGCAGCGGCATCCCGTCTAAGACGCTTAAGGCCAGGAGCGAATCGTTTTGTCCCCGTGAAGTGAATTTCAAGTTGCGCACTTGCCGGTTGAACCCGGATTCCAGCGCCTGATGGGAAAATTTATAAACGTTGATTAAGTCATCCATGGACATTTTTTCCGATTCGATCTGATTCCAGATGCGGTTGGCCTCTTCGCCGGTCTCCGGGCCGATACCCAACTTCCCTTCGATCAGGCCATCCTTTTCGTTAACCAAAAAGAGCATCGCCCGGTTAAAGCCTAAGCCGATGTGCGCGGTTACCCCCGTAAGGATGATATAAAAGATTTCGTCTAATCTCAGGGTGGTGCGCATCGCGTTGGAGATCTCGTAGAGGATGCCCAGTTCCTGCTTGGTGCGCTCCAGCTCCTGTTTTGTCTTGGCCAATTCTTCCATATATTTGAGAATTTAGCATATTTTCCCAGGGGTGTCAAGGAAGAAAGGGCCTCCAAAAACAGGATTATCGTTAGAGATCCTAAGCTGATACGTCAATTAGCTTGGGAAGGGGGTGAATCGCGCGCGAATCAGCCTAAACCGCACGAAGATATTGACAGTCAGGACTTAGTGGGATATAATGAGTAACTTAAAAAATTGGCAGTTGATCAAAAAACGGAGGCAATTGATGAATACAGAAAAAAAGGCGGCGGTAAAAACCGCCAAAGAAGAAACCACCCAGCTTTCTGACCGCCAGAAGGCGTTAGAGCTGGCGCTTTCCCATATAGAGAAGCAGTTCGGGAAAGGCTCGATTATGAAATTAGGGGGCGATGTCAAGGTCAATGTCGAGACCATACCTACCGGAGCGCTTACCTTAGATGTTGCCCTGGGTGTGGGCGGCCTGCCGCGCGGCAGGGTAATTGAGGTGTTTGGCCCGGAGGCTTCGGGAAAAACCACGCTCACCCTGACCGCGATCCGGGAAATCCAGAAGAAAGGCGGGGTAGCCGCTTTTATCGACGCCGAGCACGCCTTTGATTCCACTTATGCCAAAATCATCGGGCTAAACCTTGACGAGCTCCTGATCTCCCAGCCGGATACCGGCGAGCAGGCCCTGGAGATTACCGAGACCCTGGTGCGTTCCAATGCCGTGGACCTGGTGGTGATCGATTCCGTGGCCGCGCTCACCCCCCGCGCCGAGATCGAGGGCGAAATGGGCGATTCGCATGTCGGCCTGCAGGCGCGGCTGATGTCGCAGGCATTAAGGAAGCTGACCGCGGCAATCAGCAAGTCGCGCACCTGCGTGATTTTTATCAACCAGATCCGGGAAAAGATCGGGGTAATGTTTGGCTCGCCGGAGACCACCCCCGGAGGCAGGGCGCTAAAGTTTTATTCTTCAGTACGGTTGGATGTGCGAAAAATCGCCACCCTCAAAGAGAATGAAAAGGTAGTCGGCAACCGCGTGCGGGTGCGGGTGGTGAAAAACAAAGTTGCCCCGCCTTTTAGAGAAGGAGAGTTTGAGATCTTGCATAATGAAGGCATTGCTAAAACCGGCGCAGTCCTGGATGCGGCAATTAATATAGGGGTCTTAGGCAAGTCCGGCACTTGGATTTCTTTTCAAGAAGAAAAAATCGGCCAGGGACGCGATACGGCGATAAAGACCCTGAAAGAAAAACCTAAATTACAAGAAGAAATAGAAAAAGAGGTGAGGAAGAGAATTACCCTTAGTTAGCTTGGGATTACTTTTAAACATGGCCATTTGGCATTGGGTAAGGGTAAGGCAGCCGGTATGGTAGTAAGGTAAGGTAGTTGGGATAAAACACACTAATTACCTAACCCAACCACCAAACCGGCATCCTCACCTTAACCTAACTACAAGTTAGAATATGAGGGGGAGTTAGAATGAAAAATAAGTTTGCTTTTGCCGGGTTATTTTTAGCCGTCGGATTAATTTCCGGTCTGCTCTTGTCGCTTAATCTGGATATTTTCTCCCTCGGCCAGTGCCAGGCAGTCAAACATGGGCCGGCAGTTGTTGCCGGCAGCTCAGGGATAGAAGGCGCGATTATCGATGTCGCCGCCGGGGCCGGGAAAGCGGTAGTTTCCATCAGCACCGAGCGCACGGAAAAAATCCGCCGGGAAAGAAGATTTTATTTCCAGTCTCCCTTTGGCAGGCCGCCTTTTAGCGACGAGGATGATTTCAGCCGTTTCTTTGATGATTTCTTCGGCGCAATCCCGGACCGGGACTTTAAGCAAATGGGCCTGGGCTCCGGAGTGATTATCGACCCGCAGGGCTATATCCTGACTAACGAACACGTGATAAACGGCGCGGATAAAATCACGGTTAAATTATCCGACGGCAGGGAGTTGAAGGCAGTGGTTAAAGGCAAAGACATCCGTTCGGACCTGGCGGTAATCAAAGTCGAGGCCAGGAATCTTCCTGTGGCTACCCTGGGCGAATCCGATGATTTAAGGATCGGGCAGTGGGTGGTGGCAATCGGCAACCCCTTTGGCTTTGCCCTGCAGAACGCTGAGCCGACGGTTACCGTGGGAGTAGTCAGCGCCCTGCACCGCAGCTTAGGGAAGATAGGCGCTTTTGACCGCGATTATAGCGATTTGATCCAAACCGATGCCGCGATTAACCCGGGGAATTCCGGCGGGCCGCTGGTGAATTTAAAGGGTGAAGTGGTGGGGATTAATGTGGCGATTTTTTCCACCAGCGGAGGTTATCAGGGTGTAGGCTTTGCCATCCCGGTCAATAACGCCAAGAAGATCATTACTCAACTGATTGCCGGCAAGAAAATACTCTACGGCTGGCTGGGGGTAACTATCCAGGATTTAAACGAGGACATCGCCAAATACTTCGGCCTGGCGGCTAAGGAGGGCGTGCTGGTATCGCGTGTCCTGCAAGACAGCCCGGCGCAAAAGGGCGGATTGAAGACAGGCGATGTGATTAAGCGGTTCGCTGACCAGCCGGTGAAGAATATCAAAGAGCTCTTGGCTGCGGTTTCCCGCTCCGAGGTAGGCAGTAAGGCAAAAGTGACTGTGCTGCGGGAGAAAAAAGAGCTCGTTTTGGAGGTGCAGGTCGGGGAGCGGCCGGATAACCCGGATGAGACGGAGGAGGAGTCGGAAATTTCCGTTGCCGGCTGGCGGGGATTAGAGGTCGCAGAGCTGAAATCCGAGCAGGCCAAAGGTTTCCGGGTGGAGGAAGAGGCCGGCGTACTGGTTGTGAATGTGGCGCCGGGCAGCCCGGCAGAGGAAGCGGGGTTAATTCCCGGCGACGTGATCCTGGAGATTAACCGGCAGCCGGTGAATAACCCTGCGGATTACGAAAAGACTATTAAGGATTTGAAGTCGGACGCTCTGGTGAGGACATCGCGGGGATATTTCTTAGTCAAGGGTGAAAAATAACAGTGAGCTATTGCAGAAGGCTAAGGGATATGCCTTCCTGCTTTTAAAATTCCGCCTGCGCAGCGAGCGAGAGATCAGGGAAAGGCTGCAAAGGAAGAAGTTCAGCGCGGAAATTGTCCAGGAGGCCTTAAGCTTCCTGAAAGAAAAGTCTTTTCTGGACGACGCGCTCTTTGCCCGGGAGTGGATCAGTTCGCGCTTGAAAAGGCCGCTGGCCTTAAGAAGAATCGGGCAGGAACTGGAAGCCAAGGGCATTTCGGAAAAGATCATTCAGTCGCAGTTAGGGGAAGCTGCCAAAGGCTATTGCGAAGGCGCGGTCATTCAGCAGCTCGCAGAGGAGAAGATAGAGAAGTTACGGGGCATTGAACCGCGCAAGGCAAAACAGCGCGTCTATTCCTACCTTTTGCGCCGCGGCTTCTCGCCGGAGGCAATTATCGACGCAATGAATAATCAATCCTTCGACGTACCTCGGCCTAAAGGCCGAGGTTTGCTCAGGATTGATACTGAGCGGCGCTTTTAACCGCGGCCTAAAGGCCGCGGTTTGGCGCCGCCGAAGTATCAAAAATGAAGACAAACGGCCAAGTTTTAGATTTATGGGTTGACTTAGAAAAAGAACAATACGATTGGAAGAGAGACGTTATTGTAAATAAGTCAAAGCTTTTAGAAAAGGTTGAAGAGGTTGAGAAGTTAGATAACATAGTCCATTTAAGAAGAAATATTTTTTCAATTAAATCGGTAATTAATTATCCTAAAAGCGATGCCGATGGTTTGGTAAATATAGATCAGAATGGCGATACCATGGTTTTAAAAAAAGGCGCGTTGATCGAAGAATTAAAGCAAATCGAAGAAGCGCAGACGATTGAAAGGGCAAAATATTATCTTGATAGATTAAGGAGGGGTATAAGCGAAATAAAAACAAGTAAAATAAATGACATAAATCTAAACCGCTGGAAAGAGTACCAAGATATTATTACTGATAGTTTATGGGTTCTAGAAAAAAGGGATACGTCTGGAGCTCACATCGGTTCGTATTGGGGTAATTTTATCCCCCAAATACCTAATCAATTAATGCTACGCTATACAAAGAAGGGAGACTGGGTTGTAGATCCTTTTGTTGGCAGCGGAACGAGTTTAATAGAATGCCGGCGTTTAGGCAGAAATGGTATCGGTATTGAGTTAAATTCCGAAGTCGCAAGGGAAGCCCAAAATTTAATCAAGAAAGAAAATAATGTCCATAATGTTACTACTGAAATAATAACTGGTGACAGCAGAAAGATAAACTTAAAGGAAGCGTTAGATAAATTTGGCATAAAACAAGTCCAGCTTCTGATTATGCATCCCCCATATCAGGATATCATTAAATTTAGCAGAGATAGGGAAGATTTATCCAATGCCCCAACTACAGAAGATTTTGTAAAGATGTTTAGCGAAGTCTTGGATAATACAACGCCGTATTTAGAAAAGGGTCGATATCTCAGTATCGTAATCGGCGATAAGTATTATAAAGGCGCTTGGATTCCGCTTGGGTTTTATCTAATGAATGAGGTCTTAAAAAGAGAATTTTCTCTGAAAAGCATCATTGTGAAAAACTTTGAGCAAACGAGAGGCAAGAGAAATCAACAAGAATTATGGAGATATAGAGCATTGGTAGGCGGTTTCTATATTTTTAAGCACGAGTACATTCTCCTCTTTAAGAAAACAAAATAAATATGCCCACCACCCATATTTTTACTGTAAATCCCAGAACATTTAATGTTTATTTAAATTATATGTTCGCAGGAACAGGCAAAAATGGCCAATGTTATTAAAAAATTTATACATTCGCGGCCAAAAACCGCACTATTCATAGTGCGGATGGGTTTTTGGCCGCTCAGTATTTCGCTCCCAGAAACCTCGGGCTTTAGCCCGAGGAGCTTCATTTCATTATGACAAAACACCCATTTAATATCGGCACTAAGCTCGCGCAGATTTTTACTATACTTTCAGATGGGAATTGGCATTGCGGTAAACATGAGTTGCCTGGTACTCAGCCGGCCAAAGCTATACAAATAATTAGGCAACACGGATTTGAAATCAAGAATGATACGAGGTATTGCTCAGTTTGTAAAGATAAGACTGTCCATCGCAGATTAATTTCAACTGAGCCAACCAAGACATCTTTTGTAAGAATTCAGTTTCCCCAGGAACTGCGAATCAGAGCCTTGAAACATTACGACAATACAGAAGCCATTACAATGCGTAAGATGATTCCCAATTTACTTGAAGTAGATCATCGTTTTCCACAAGTCCGTTGGGCCAAAGACGAATCATTTAATCCTAAAATGTCAGAACAACAATTACATGAAAAATTCCAACTTTTAACCAGAGAACATAATCTTTGGAAGAGCCGCTATTGCGAGCACTGTAAAGAGACAGGGGAGAGAGGTACTTTTATCGGCATTGATTATTTTTATAGCGGTGGCCATAAGTGGGATAAAAGAATTGGTAGTAATGATGAAGAAGGTTGTATTGGCTGTTTCTGGTATAATCCTGATATCTGGCGAAAAAGTCTGAATATTAAGATAAGCAATACTAAAGAAATGTCGGAAGAATAGATGTTATCCGATTATCATAAATTCTATCGGAATTAGTTATGCAAGCCGACCTGTTAAGAAAAAAGTTCCTGGGATTTTTTAAGGCCCGCGGTCATAAGATTGTGGAGAGCGATTCGCTGGTGCCTAAGGATGACCCCACGGTCCTATTCACCCCGGCGGGGATGAGCCAGTTCAAAAAGGAATTTATGGGCCTTGACGCCGGTTTTAGCCGCGCGGCAACTGCCCAGCGCTGCCTGCGCACCGACGACATAGAAAAAGTAGGAAAGACCAGCGGCCACCATACGTTTTTCGAAATGCTGGGGAATTTCTCTTTCGGCGGCTATTTTAAGAAAGAGGCTATCCAGTGGGCCTGGGAATTTTTGACTGGCGAGCTGAAGATCGACCCGGATAAGCTCTGGGTTTCGGTCTACGCGGAAGATGACGAGACATATCAGATTTGGAAAAATACGGTCAAAATCCCGGCGGCCAGGATCGTTAAGCTGGGCGACAAAGAAAACTTTTGGCCGTCCGAGGCAAAAGAAAAAGGCCCCAACGGCCCCTGCGGCCCCTGCTCGGAAATATTCTATGACTACGGCAGGGAAAAGGGCTGCGCTAAGCCTGATTGCGCCCCTGCCTGCGGCTGCGGCAGGTTCGTGGAGATCTGGAACCTGGTCTTTACCCAGTTTAACCGTAAAGACGGCGGCTTGTTAGAGCCGCTGCCGCAGAAAAATATTGACACCGGCATGGGCCTGGAGCGGCTGGCGGCGGTAATGCAGGGGACAAAGAATAATTTTGAAACGGACTTATTTCAGCCGTTAATTCAAGAGATCGTGTCAAGGTATCCGGGTGTCAAGGCATCGGAGAAGAAAAGTTTGATTTACGCGGTTACCGACCATATCCGGGCGATAATCTTTGCCATTTACGATGGGGTTTTACCGTCGAATTCTGACCGCGGTTATGTAGTGCGGAAATTAATCCGTAAGGCCGTCAATGATGCCATAATAATCGGGATCAAAAAACCATTCTTGTATACACTCGTTCCTGTCTTGGCGGAGATGATGCATGCGCCTTACCCTGAATTAGCCGGCCGCAGGGAGGATATCGCGCAAATCATCCTTAGTGAAGAAAAGAATTTCTTATCTACCTTGAATTCCAGCGCAACCTTATTAAAAGAAAAATTCAACGTCTTGCATACTGAAAACAACCCCGAGCTGGCGGGAAGGATTGCCTTCCAGCTGTATGATACTTACGGCATCCCTTTGGAATTGACTAATGATTGGCTGAAAAAAAATAATCTTGAGTTTTCTCAAGGTTCGTTTGATAGGGAGTTGCGAGAGCAAAAGAACCGCTCCCAGACGCAGAGCGGAATGAAGGGAGATGTTTTTGATATCAAGGTTTTGCATTTAGATGTGAAGAAGACTAAATTTTCCGGCTACAAGCAGTGCGTCACTCGCGCTAAAGTTTTAAAATTGCTGAAAGGCAGCGCAACAACGGAGAAAATCACTGCCGGCGATTCCGCGACTGTCATTTTAGACCAGTCCGTATTCTATCCGGGGTCCGGCGGACAGGTCGGCGATACCGGGGAGTTGAGTAAAGGGAAGAATATCTTTGCGGTCGCGGACACCAAAAAATCCGGCGGGGTAATCCTGCATATTGGAAAAGTAAAGGCGGGGAGTTTTAAGGCCAATGATTTCGTGACCGCTAAAATCGATGCCGGACGCAGGCTGGATATCGCCCGAAACCACACCGCGACCCATCTTTTGCAGGCGGCCTTAAGAAAGGTTCTGGGGCCGCATGTGCGGCAGCAGGGGTCACTGGTGGCCGCGGAGCGGCTGCGTTTTGATTTCACCCATTTTAAGGATTTAAGCGGCGCAGAGCTTTCTCGTGTCGAGGCGCTGGTGAATGATTACATTTTAGAGGATTGCCGGCTTTCGGCCAAAGAAATGCCGCGGGAGGCTGCCAGGAAATCCGGGGCGCTGGCATTTTTCGCCGAAAAATACGCTGCTAAGGTGAGGGTGGTAACAGTTGGTAAAATTTCCCGGGAACTTTGCGGCGGGACGCATTTAGAGTCTAGCGCCCAGGTTGGTTATTTTAAGATTTTACAAGAGTGTTCGGTTGCCAGCGGCATCAGAAGGATCGAAGCGCTTACCGGCAGGCCGGCCCTGTCAGCCCTGCGCGAAGAAGCAGGCATTTTAAAAGGCCTCTGCGCCCTATTAGGTGTGCCAGCGCAAAAGCTGGCGCAGGAAGTAGAGAAAAAACTGGCCCGGATCAAGGAGCTGGAAAAACAGCTCCATGCTGAATCCTTTGCGCAGATAAGGTCCAATATCGATGATTTTATTCAGCAGGGCGAAGATCTCGGTAATTTAAAATTAATCAGCGGGATTATCCCCAGCGCCGATATCGCGGCCTTGCGCAGCGCGGTGGACTTAACCAAGCAAAAGGCCGGTTCTTGCGTGATCGCCTTTGCCTCGGCAACAGGCAGCCGGACAAGCCTGGTAATCGGCATTAGCGCGGATTTAGCGGCAAAGGGCCTGGATGCCGCCAATTTAATTAAACAGGTTGCCCCGTTGATCGGCGGAAGCGGCGGAGGCCGCCCGGACTTCGCGCAGGCCGGAGGCAACAGGCCGGAAGGTCTCTCTCATCTATTTGAAAAGTTAAAGGAATTAATCAAATGAAAATTGTCAAATTTAACAGCAAACAGTTGGAAAAGATTTATAACCGCGGCCTGAGCAAAAACAGCCGGGTCGAGGAGCGGGTGAAAAAGATTATCGATGACGTGCGCGTCTTCGGCGATGAGGCGCTCTTGAAATATACCCGGAAGTTTGACGGGGTAAAGCTTTCGCTGCGTCAACTGAAAGTCGCGCAGATAGAAATCAGCGGCGCCTATCAAAGCATCAGCCCGAATTTTGTCTCCAGCCTGAAGGTGGTGATGGAGAACGTCAACCGCTTTTACCGCAAAAGCGTAAAAAGATCCTGGCGCATCAAAGACGCGGACGGGGCAATGCTGGGGGAAAACTATACGGCTTTGAACAGGGTGGGGATTTACATCCCGGCAGGCACCGCTCCTTTAGTGTCTACGGTTTATATGACCGTGCTCCCGGCAAAATTAGCCGGGGTGAAAGAAATCGTCTTGATCAGCCCGCCGGATAAATCCGGTTATATTAACCCGCACATCCTGGTAGTGGCTGATTTGCTTAAGGTAAGCGAAATCTACCGGGTTGGCGGCGCTCAGGGTATTGCCGCCCTGGCCTACGGCACCAAGACTATCGCGGCAGTGGATAAGATTGTCGGGCCGGGGAATATTTACGTCAGCGAAGCCAAGAGGCAGGTTTATGGCCGGGTGGATATCGATATGATTGCCGGGCCGACGGAGCTGGCGATTATCGCCAATCACTTTAGCGATCCCAAGTTTATCGCCGCTGACCTGCGCGCCCAGGCGGAACATACCAAGGGATTGGCGATCTTGATCACCAATTCTAAAAAAATGGCGGTTGAGGTTAAGTCGCGTTTAGACGGCGTTAACGGCCTGGTCGTGCTGACCAAAAATCTAAGGCAGGCAGTGGAAATCGCCAACCGCGTCGCGCCCGAACACTTAGAGCTCTTAGTCAATAACCCTGGGGAATTATTAAAAGGCATCAGGAACGCCGGCGCGATATTTTTGGGGCCCTTCAGCCCCGCGGCAGTGGGCGACTATGTTGCCGGTCCCAGCCATGTGCTTCCCACGTTGGGCACGGCCAGGTTTTTCTCCGGCCTCTCGGTGCTGGACTTTATTAAAAGCAGCCACGTGATCAGCTACTCTAAAAAGGCGCTGGAGAAGATCAAGGAACCGCTGGAAAAAATCGCCTGCATTGAAGGCCTGGAGAAGCACCTGGAGTCGGTCAAGGCGAGATTTATGTAATCCTAAGGGTTTGTCCTTTAAGTGTCGCACTCTATGAATTTGTCCGATTGCTCGCTTAAGTATATGCTCGGGATATTATTCGCGCAGCCCCCGAAACAGACACCTGAATAATAATTTCAAGTATGGGTGCAGCGATAATAATAAGATTTTTCGGGTCAAGTCAAAAAATATGAGACAGTGATTTTGCACGGTCCTCTAGGAGACAATTATTGATTTTGGCGTAAATAATTTGTCGAGAAAAGTGGTATGAAGGTAAATAACTTAAAAGATAAGACGCCCACAGAAATAGCAGATAATTTACCAAATGTCGATAATATTTCTATGATTCCACAACAAATAACAGCGCAAGCATATATTCTAGCAGCACTAAATAGAGAATTAATAGATAGTCAGAGGGAATATCAAGAGAAGTCTATTAAACAAATGAAACACTTGGTTTATGCTACTTGGATTTTAGTGATTGCAACTATATTTGCGCCAATCATCGTTCCTATCGGAAATAGTTTTATCACTTGGCTGAAAAATTTAATTGGCGCTACTTCAACTACAATATGGTGAATAAAAAACAATTAATGCTTATTGCTAAAATTATAAAATGGTATTCTATTCTTTGGGTTTGGTTAGTAGGCCTTTCTATTGTGATTGGTATTATTGGGATATTTATAGGCGCAGGTAGTTTATGGAAAGGTTGGATAAAGTTTACAGATATCTTCAGCCCTTTCAATGTCGTTAATTATATAGTGATTTTTGTTTTTCTTATTCCAGCCATTGGGGCCCGGTCTTTATCTGAATATCTAACAAAGAAAGCAGGGTAAATGGAGGAGACAAAATGGGAGAATTTTTAACTAAAGAAAGCCCTTTTTCGCCAGGAAAGCCGGTTCCGATAGAGTACTTTGTGGCTCGCATTAAAGAGATTGAAAGACTGGAAAGAGCAATAAAGCAGGCTTCTTCAGGAAAAAATGAGAATATATTTATTACGGGTGAGCGCGGGATTGGCAAAAGTTCGCTTGCGAGTTTTGTTCGCTCCTTAGCAGAGAAAGAATATAACTTTATTGGATGCCATTGTTTTCTAGGGGGTGTAAGGAACCTCGAGGGGATGGTGAGGGTGATATTTCAAAGGTTATTACAGCAAGTTACGGATAAGAACCTGTTCGACAAGTTAAAAGACGTTTTTGATAAATACATAAAGGGAATAACTCT
>Ga0156240_169_pt1 | contig 18675 bp, 14 predicted proteins | sample RifCSPlowO2_12_FD_107887 | JGI IMG/M metagenome (GOLD analysis project Ga0156240, IMG submission 107887) | Omnitrophica WOR_2 bacterium RIFCSPLOWO2_12_FULL_51_8
CTAAGATTTTATTCGGCTGCTCTGCCTGCTTGATTTTCTCCAGAGCGGTGATTGCGCTTCCCGGCGCAAAGCCTGCCCGCCAGGCATACCTTACCCCTAATTTGTCCGCGAAATATTCGTCCTGCCGGCTGTACCCCAGGGAGATTAAGTTATAGACTGTGCCTGAGGCGTCGGCGATGCTGGAGGCCGCCTCCTGATTTTTGCCTCCGGCGCCGGCTAAGGCAAGCGCGATGATCAATTGGAAGGCCATGCCTGACTGAACCTTCTTTACCGCATGCTTTGCCGCCACGTGCCCCACCTCATGCCAGAGGCCAAAGGCCCGCTCATCGTCATTAAGTTTATCCAGGAGGCCTTTATTGATATAAACAAACCCGCCCGGCAGGGACAAGGCGTTTAATTCCGGATCGTCAATGACATTAAATTCGTAAGGGATATTGGTGCGGTCGCAGACTAAGGCGATGCGCCTGCCCATCCATCTAACGCGCCCTAAATCCGCCGCATCCCGGTAGATTTTTTGTTTCTTCGCTAACTCCGCGGCTACATTTCTGCCCAAGGAGACCTCAGTGGCGTCATTAATCAGGATGACTTCCTTCCTCTGTGTAGCCGGGTTATACACCGTCGCGCAGCCGGAAAGCAATAAACTCAAAATTATCAGTAAGCCTCTTCTCATCTTACGCTACTATCGTAGGGACTGGTACCGTCACTCGCCTGACTCAAGCGGTACCTGTCCCTAAAGTTTCTCCATAATTCTATCGTCATTGCGAGGCACGAAGTGCCGAAGCAATCCCGTTTTTGAGATGCTTCGGTGAATTCTGGTGACATTGGACTTAATTACTGATTAAGCAATATATCTCCAGAATCTGCTACGACGCATTCAGGTATCCTCCCTCTTACAACACCCTTCCTGCCCACAGCTCCTGCAAAAAAATCTTCCACGGCAAAATCATTATCTTACCGTGTATTCTTTTCTCCTTTTCATTGCAGACTACGATTGCCCGCTTCGGTGAATACGCCTGAATAAAGGCCCCCAGGCCGTTCATCTCCCTTTTGCCAACGCGGCTGACCCCTTTTATTTCTATAGCAGCCTCTCCAACGCCAAGCACAAAATCCACTTCCAGGCCGGTTTTTGTCCTCCAAAAATTTATCGCAAAATCTTTGCCCTTATACGACCTGAAGGCGACTATCTCCATAAGCATAAAATGCTCAAATGCCTTTCCAAATTCAGGCCCTTTTTGTTCTCTAATGCTCCGCTTAGTCAAATAACCGGCGACACCCACGTCAAACATATAATACTTCGGCGCCTTGGTGATCACCTGCCGCGATTGTATTTTCTTAAAAGGCTCAACCCTGATAGCCAGAAGCGTATCTACGAGGATTTGATAATTTTCTTTAACTGTTTTGGCGTCTATTCCGCAATCGCGCGCGATGTTGGCATAATTGGTTATCTCGCCATGAGAATATCCAAAGGCGTCAAAAAACCTTGAAAATGCCGGAATGTTGCGTGTCAACCCCTCAGCGAAAACTTCTTCGCGTAAATAATCCTGCACATAAGCTGCTAAAGATTTTTTACAGTCTTCGTCGTTCTGCAAATAATGAAGCGGTATCAGGCCATGATTTAAAACGCACAGCAAATCTACATTCCCGATTTCCCGGCTGGCAAGCGGGAACAGCTCATAGCGCCATGCCCTGCCGCCTAGCAGATTGGCATGCCCTCTCTTTAATTTTCTCGCGCTTGAACCGCAAAGCACAAACCTTAAACCCTTATTTTCTATCAGCCAGTGCACTTCATCAAGCGCCTGGGGAACCTTTTGCACTTCGTCAAGTATTATCGGATTTTTAAGCAGAGACGGCTTTTCCGCCAGCAGCCGCTCGCGCAAAAGCGAGGGGTTTTTGGAAATTTCAAGAAACAGGTCTGTCTTCAAAAAATCATACACTATGCTATCCGGAAACCTTTCCTTTAAATAAGTGGTCTTGCCTGTCTTTCTGGCTCCCCACAAGAATGCCGATTGCTGCCGGGGAAGCTTCATCTCCAACATTCTTTTGATATTCTGCATCTTAGACTAACCTCCATTTTGGTATTACCATAATGGAGTATACTCCATTTTAGTTATTTTGTCAAGCGTGCTTCCAGACTTTTATCATATTGCAGGGACTGCCTCCGTCCCTTGTTGTAGGGACAGGCACCGCCACTTGCCTCCCTCAGGCGGTGCCTGTTCCTTAAGCCTCTTTTTGACTGCCCGCTGGATTTTTTGGGTCCTGCCTTGTGGAAATTCTAGGACATCATACTTAATTCCGAATTATGTAATGTATCCCGGAATTTGCAAAATTTATAAATGCTGAAGTAATTTTTGAGATAAACGATGCAATTCTGGATTAGCGAGAGCGAAGACTCGTTTTTTTACTACCCGCGAGAAATACTCCTTTTCGGTTTTTGTTAACTTCTCGTTACGTAGTTTCTTCAAAAACAATTCCTTTTGTTTCGGAGAAAAAACCTGTGAGAGCGAATATTCAAGCCCCATCGCCTCTTTTGCCGAAAGAAGATCGTCAAGATGGGCCTGCGTCTGCCTAAAATAATTATTGAATGTTACCTTTACTCTCTGAACAGACATAACGTCTCCCTGGACAGCAAAATCCCGGTTATTTCTTAAAGCCGAAAGGCACCTCTCATAATGCTGCCTCAGATCTTTCTTTTTGAAGAGCGCATATAGCCTGTCAGCCCAGGAAAATTTTAAGCCCAGTGTCTTATAAAGCGCAAGTGAAAATAACACTAATAAGCCAAGATTTAACTTATCAGAAGGCGCTCTAAGATATCCCTCCGTTTTATAGTAATCAAACAACCCCTTCTCGGAGCTATTAGCCAAAGCAACCGGAAATCCTTCCCAGAGCTTCATCTCGTGAGATTTAACCAAGTCTGCGAGGGTTAAATTAACCTCTGCCTCTTTCTCCGCTTCTAAAAGCGGAAAACCCAATGCCGCTAATCTTTTTAAAAGATTCTCTTTCCCCATTCTATGCCGCTTCCTTTTTAATCAATCTTAAAAAATGTCCCCAGTTTTTAATTATACTTTCTTCGGATACATCATAAGAGGCCGTTTCCCGAAATCGCTTTTCCAATTTCGCCAGATCTATCTCGCTTCTTTTACTCTCCATACAATATATTGTATAAATATATACAATTCTCTGTATTAAAGTATACAACAAAACCTAAATTTGTCAAGGGGGTATTTTCTCACCTCTCGAGAAAAAGGGAACGTTTCTTTCCGGAACAGCTCAAGGGCAGCTTCCTGAACAAAATGGAAACTGTCTGTCTAACCTGTCTAACCTTTGTCTAACCTCCTTTTTGTATAGTAACCGATTGAATAGACGTAATAAAACTACTGGGAAGAATGGCTCTTATAGCGCCAAGGAGAATATAGCCATCTTTTTCCTTGGAAGAGAATTCTGATCCAGTTATATGTAAAAAAGCAATCTCATTTATCTTTACCGTATCTACTATCTTTACATTTATCACCATATCGATATGGTGTTCTGTAACTTCATAATAAATGTCATAATGTTACTCTTCCGGGGACACCCTGCCGATTGGATTCTGGGGTGTCCCCAAGATGGACCAAGATGGATGCTGCTGCCTTGACGATGTCGTTGACGGTAATCGCCTGCAGGCAGGTAAATTGCTTAACGCAGTTATGCGCCAGGCATTCGATACAGCCGACATCTTTATGCAGGACAAAACTCTGCTTGCCTAACGGCCCCCAGCGCCGGGGGCTTAAGCCATCTTGGGCCCGGCCAAAGATGGCGATTACCGGCACTTCCAGCGCAGCGGCGATATGCATTGGCCCGGAATCATTGCAGATAAAAATCCGGCAGCGCTTTAAAAGGCCGGCTAATTGGCCAAGCGAGGTCTTCCCCGCCAGGTTTATCGCCGGCTGATGCATCTTTTCCTGCGCCTGTTTTGCCAAGGCGATATCTTTCGGCCCGGCGACGATCACCACCCGCAGGCCGTAATCCTGCGCCAGCCGGTCAGCCGCCTGGGCAAAGCGCTCCGGCGGCCAGATCTTGGACGGACAGCTGGCCCCAGGATGGATTAGAAGCAGTTTATCAGAATCCTTTACCCCCTGCTGGCGCAAAAATTCCGCTGCCCAAATTTCGGCTTCCTTTCTTAGCGGCATAAAAATGGCTTTATCTTGCGGCTCGATGCCTAAATGCCTGACCAGGTCCAAGCTATATTCCAGTTCATGTTTTTGCCCCAATTGTTTTTTATGCTCCAATCTCTCAGTAAGCAAAAATCCCATCTTGCGGTCATAGCCGACCCGGCGCGGTATCGCCGCCAAAAATGTTACCAGGTGCACCCGGTTCGTCGGATGCAAAACCAGCGCCAGCTCAAACCTTTTTTTCTTTAAATTTTGGGCAAACTTCCAAGATCGAGCCCAGCCACGGTGCTTGCCTTCTTTGTCGTAGATAATCGCCTCATCCAGATAAGGATTGCCGTCCACGATATCTTTGCCCTGGGGTGAAACCATCATCGCGATATAGGCAGAGGGGTATGCCTCTCTTAAGGCATTGATGACCGGAGTGGACAAAAGCACATCGCCGATCCTGTCGGTGCGCACGATTAAGATCCGCTTAAAAATATCTCTGGGTCGTGGGTCTTGGGCCGTGGGTCGTGGGTCAAATATATTTTTCACCTGTCTTAAGACATCGCCGGGCTTGATAAAATGCAGGCAGTTCAGGTGGCCGAAGCGGCACTGCGCCTTTTCGCAGGGCCGGCAGGCAATTTCTTTTTTCACTACTGCCTTGATCTCTGACCAAGGGCCGTATTTTGCCTCGTCAGTCGGACCAAAGATGGCGACAGTAGGGATATTCAAGTAGCTGGATAGATGCAGCACCGCGCTGTCATTGCTCAAGACGCAGGCGGCACGCTTTAGCAGCTGGGCAAGCTGGGTAAGGCTGGTCTTTCCGCAGAGGTCGATTAGCCGGTTGGAATAATGCGCATTGATATACTTGGCCGCCGGCAGATCGTCTTTATCACCCGCTAAAATTATCCGCGCGGAAAATTCTTTTTCCAAAAGGGGGGGCAATTGCGCGAATTTATCCTGCGGCCAGCGCTTCACCTGGCTGCGCGCCCCCGGCGCAACCACTATTATCTTGTCGGCGCTGGTGATATTATTTTCTCTGAATATGTTTTGAATATAATCTTCATCCTGTCGACTAATCCAAAGCGAATGATTCCCCGTAACATTTGGTAACCTTTGGTAACTTTTAGTAACCTTTAGTAACCTATGCAAATGCCTATCCCTCATATGCGCTATACTTTTCGGCGCAGAAATCGGCGCAGTCCTGTATTTTGCCGGCAGGAGCAGGCCGAAGAGGGTATTGCGCAGGTCAACCACCAAGGTGAATCCCTCTTTTTTCAATTCCTGGAACAGCCGGAAATTTTCCTTCCAAGTAGACCGCTTATGATAAATGACCAGCCGGGAAACCCTTGGATTATGCCGGAAGATTTCTTCGGCGCGCGGCCCGGCGATTACCGTAATCTCTGCCTGCGGGAAACTTGTGGCCAAACAATCCAATACCGGCAGGGTCAAGATTACATCGCCGATGTTGCTTAAAGTGATAAAAAGAATCTTATCAATCATATTCCTATGTTACTATTTTTTCCAACACTTCATCCGGCGTGATCGCCTGCATACAGCGGTTATCTTTACAATTAACTTCGTAACAGGGAATTTTACAGCCCACGTCCTTCTGCAGGACGATGGTGTTTTTATACGGATATGGCCCGGTTACCTCGACCGACGTGGGCCCGAAAAGTGCGATGATTTTTTTCGCCCCCACGCAGGAGGCGATATGCAGCGGCCCGCTATCGGCGCTGACAAAGACATCCGCCCTCCTGATCAACGCGCCTAACTGTTTCAGGTTAAAAGCGCCGCAGCTAACAATCGGCCGCTGTTTCATCCTTGCCATGATCTCCTCGGCGATCTTTGTGTCGCTATGGGAGCCGGTAATCACTACCCGGCAATTAAGCCGGTTGATTAATTTATCCGCCAGCTCCGCCCAGAATGCCGGCGGCCAGCGCTTAGGGCACCAATTCCCTCCCGGGTTGAGCGCCGCCACAAATTCCCCTTTTTTTACCGCTTGTTTTTTGAAAAAATTCTCTACGAAATCCGTATCTGCGGGGCCGATAAAGAATTCCGGGAACCGGTCTTCGACTTTCAGGCCGGCGGCGTCGATAATCTTCAGGTAATAATCGATGCGGTGCAGGCTGTCTTTCTTGGGGGGATGGATTTTTTTGGTGAGCAGGAACGCCCGCTTGCGGGTATAGTAGCCAATCCTCTCGGTGATGCCCGCCAGCCGGCAGATCAGCGTCCGGCTGAATGACCGGTGCAGGAGAAACACCGTATCAAACTTTTTGGATTTCAACTGCCGGACAAAGCTTAATTTGGGCAACACGGATTTGTGCCGGTCATGCTCGTCAAAGATCATGATTTCATCCAGATGGGGATTGCCTTTCAGGACCGGATAGCAGCGGCTGGGGATGACACAGGCAATAAAGCTGTCCGGAAAATTCCGCCGGATATTCCTGACGGCGGCGGTAGAAAACAAAACATCCCCCAGCCAGTTAACGTTAAAAATCATTATCCGTTTCCCTGGAGCGTTGATCATCTTTTCCGGCCCTCCCGTACAGCGGTATAAAAACCGCTGGCCTCCAGCCCAAAAACGAATAGATCGTCGGAGCTTGAGGAAATACGCAAACGTTTCAGGGCAAAGACGTCCATATTGGAAAACCTTTTCCCGGGGCTGGTCGCCACCGCCAGCCGGTAGCCGGCGTCGATGACCATTTGCCTGATCGCGCCGTTAAACCTGCCTTCGGGATAACTGAAGGAATTTACCTTCCTCCCCAGTCTCTCTTCGATCATCTTCTTGGAATCAAACACGCACCTCCGTAATTCCTCACCCAGCGGGATATTGATCAGCGGCTCAGCCGACAACGAGTGGCTGCCGATGGAGACCAGGCCGGAATCCTGCATTTCCTTCAGTTGCCCCCAAGTCATCTTATCGCCCCGGGGCCTGCCGACCTCCTCCGTAATCACAAACATCGTCGCCGGCACTTGGTATTTTTTCAGGATGGGGAAGACGGTGGTATAATTATCTATGCAGCCGTCGTCAAAGGTGATTGCCAGGGTGCGGGGAGGAACCTTCTTCCCGGAACGGATCAAATCCGCCAATGCCTCTAAGCTGATAACATTGAAGCGCCTCTGCTTTAAAAAAGCCATCTGGCGGGCAAAAGAAATTGGGGTAATTGTCAACGGATCGTACGAATGCGCGTCCGGGATTACCGAATGGTACATCAGTATGGGCGCTACATAGGCCTTATTCGCCTGGAGCGCTAAGAGCGCCGCTGACAGGGAGAGCGCCGCCAATCCTAAAATTATTTTTTTCGCTTTAAACATTCCGCGTAAAGCCTTTCTGTCTCATCCACCATCGCCTGAAAGCCAAAATTGCGGCGGATGAATTCCCGGGCATTGTTTCCCAGGGACTGCCTCTTCCGCGCGTCATTCAGTAAATCCGTGATCGCCTGAGCCAAACCCGCGGCGTCCCGTGGCCTGACTAATCTGCCGGTTGAGCCATCCTGGATCAGGGCCTTGATCCCGCCGATATCCGAACCCACTACCGCGGCCCCGGAGGCCATTGCCTCCATCAGGCCTAAGCCCAAGCCCTCTTGCAAAGAAGGCATGACAAAGACATCCATGACAGAAAGCGCCTCTGCCGTATCGGCAACGGCGGGAATAAAAAAAATATTCTTCTCGACCCCCAGCCGCTTAGCCAGGCCGGCCAACTCCGGCTGGATCCTGCCTGTCCCCACAATCATTAACTGTGCCGCGGGGATTTTTTTTAAGACCTCTTGCATTGCCTCGATCAGGTAAATATGCCCCTTCACTGCTGAGAGCCTGGCCACAATTCCCACCACCGGCCCCTCGCCTAACCCAAACTTTTCCCTTACTTGTGACTTGCCTGTCCTGAGTCCCTCGACTACGCTCGGGATAAACTCCGTCGAAGGATGACTTGTGACTTGCGACTTAAAATTCTCCACCTCTATCCCGTGATAAATGAGACGGATATCCGCCTCATTCAGTCTAAAATCTTTTACCAGATGGTCTTTGACCTGCGCACTGACGGCCACGACCTTACTGCCCCAACAGGGAAAAATCCTGCGGGAAAGCCTGGCCCTGAAAAATCCGTGACAGGTGGAAACATATGGCTTGCCGGTAAAGCGGCTTAACAGCCAGCTCAAGACCTGCGTTACGCGCGTATTCGCATGGATGATATCAATGCCCTTCTCCTGAACTTCTCTTGCCAGTCTGAAAAAACTCAAGATTACCCGGGGGCTAAATTCGCATTTGGTCTTTATCGGTATAGCTAAGTGGTTAATGCCGGCTACCTGGAAACGAGGTAAAGCTTCTCCTCCGGAAGAAACAATATAAACCTGATGACCCTTGGCCTTGAGCCCTTTGGCTAGCGCCAAGACGTAGCTGGTAATCCCTCCGGTATTCAAGTGTGTAGTGAGGAAAAGAATATTCATAAGAGTTTAATCACCGCTTCCAGCACCTCTTCGGGCGTAATCAGCGCCATACACTTCTGGTCCCTGCACTTTGGTTTGTAACAAGGGCCGCAGGCCAGGTCTTTCTTGATCAAGACATACTTTTTTGCCGGCGGCAGGTGCCGCAAGGGGTCAGTCGGGCCAAACAGCGCCACAAAGGGAGTGTCTACCGCCGCGGCAATATGTATCGGCGATGAATCCGCTCCGATAAACACCGCGCAGCGCTTAATCAGGCAGGCCAGCTGATTCGCCGAGGTCTTGGCGCAGGCATTGATCAGTTTCGTATTCTTCACCATGCCCTCTAGGCAGCGGCAGGCGGACAGGTCCTTCTCGGTACCAGTGACCGCCACGCGCAGGCCGCGCCTGCCCAATGCCTCGCAGAGCTTTGCCAGGTGCTCGAGCGGCCAGTTTTTGCTCAGCCAGCGCGAGCTGGCGCCCAGAGTGACGCCGATAATTTTCTGCTGGGGCTTAAGCCACTGCGAACTCAAGAAATCATCGATATAGCTTTTGTCTTCTGCGCCCGGCCAGAGCTCTAAATGAATTTCGGTTTTCATTTGAGCCGGCGCCCATTCGATACCCAGCATCTTCAATACCCGGAATTGATGTTCTACCGGCGGCAGCGGAGCCTGATCAGGCTTGACGCGGCGGTTTAATAAAAAGGATAGTTTTCTATTTCCGTATCCGTAACGTTCGGGCGCCAGGCTAAGAAAAGACAAAATATGGCTCTTGCGGTTATTCTGCAGGTCAATCGCTAAGTCAAAATTTTTCTTCCTTAACCGGCGGCCCAGGCGCCAGAGTCCCAGCAGCCCCTTGTCTTTATCTTTGAACCCGGCCACCAGCAATTCGTCTATGTAAGGGCAGCGCAGCAGCAAATCTTTCGACTCCTCGCCGGTAAGGACGCTGATCCGGTACCCGGACCCGAATTTCTCCCGGATCGCCTTCAGCGCCGCGGTGGACAAAACGATATCGCCCAGAGAGCTGAATTTTATAATCAGGGCCTTGGCGCTGCTTAAGGCTTCCCTGTATACATCCAATGTGCTTTTCACCATCAGCTCAAGGTTATATTTTTCCTTGACCTTCTCGTAGCCGTTTTTGGCCAGACCTGCCGCCAGCTGCGGGTCCCTGGCTATTCTGACGGCCGCCTCGGCCATCCTCAGCGGGTCAGCCGGAGGGACCAAGAGGCCGTTGATCCCGTTTTCAATGATGTCTACCACCCCGCCCACTTCCGTAGCTACTACCGGCACGCCGCTGGCTTGCGCTTCGATAATCACCCGGCCAAAGGCCTCGTGGGTAACCGTAGCCAGGACGAGGAGGTCTAAGTGCGCGTAAATTGCCGCGATATCCGCCTGGGCGCCTAAGAATTCGGTGCAATGCGCCAGCCCCAGCCGCTTGACTAAGATCTCTGCCTGTTCCTTGTATGCCGCCTTTGTGCTGGGGGCGTCTCCGACAATCCAAATTTTCAACTGCGGCACGGCCTTTACTACCTGGGCCATCGCCTTAATAAAATACAAGTGCCCTTTAAGCGGAGTAATCCTGCCGACGATGCCGACATTAAACTCCTGGCGCCTTTTCTTTTCCGGGCTGACGAATTCAAATTTTCCCAGCTCCACGCTGCGGGGGACCAGTCTAATCCTCTCATGGGGAACGCCGAAATCTTCGATCATATGCCGGGCGATGCAATTACTCAGCGCAATCACCCTCCTGCCCCAGCCCATCACCCGGCTGAAAAAATGCCTGCTGTAATAGCCGTGGCAGGTGGTAATAAAGGCCCGGCCGGTCCTGCGGCAGGCAAAATAGGCGATCCAGGCCGGCACGCGGCTGCGGGCGTGCACGATATCGATGTCTTCTTTCCGGATGATCTCAACCAGCCTTGGCACGGCCCTGATGATCGAGACAAAGGATTTCTTCTGCGCCGCAAGCTGATAATGTATTGCCCCGGCCGCCTCCAGTTCCCCGACTAATCCTCCGCCGGCAGAGACCACCACTGCCTTGTGGCCTAACTTGACCAAAGACCTGGCCAGGTCCAGCGTTCCGGTCTCCACTCCGCCGACGTTAAGCTCCGGTAAGATCTGCAGGATATTCATGTTATATCGTTCTCTTTATTGCCTCCCTGACCGCAAGGTTATCCGAGACCGCCTGAATCTGCGGCTTTTCTTTCCAGATCTTTTCGATACTTCGGCTCAAACAGCAAGCTTCGGTAAGGTAGGCATATTTCTTTCGCGAGAATAGCCCCAGGAACCTGGCGTGCTTCTTGTCTAAGCCTCGCTCGCGGAATATCAGGACATATTTTCCGGCGGAGGCGGCCTCGGAAATCATGGAAATGCTTTCCGGAGAAGCGACCACGACCGAGCTTAAAGAGAGGATGCCGCCTACCGCCTCCGGGATATTTTTTTCGTTGGCAATCACCAGCAATTTACAACGCGGATATCCCGCAAGGTTATCCTTTACTAAGCGCTCAACCTGCGGCGAAGTGCGCCGGGAGGTAGTAACTAAAATACCGGCGTTTAGTTTTTCCGCCGCTGATTTTACCTGCGCCAGCGCCTCGGATACGGTTTCCTGCCGGAGGCGGAAATTTTTTGCGTCCCCTCCCAGGACCAGGCCGATAAACAGGTCTCGCGGCTTAAATTCCCAGCCCTGCGACTTAACCAGCTGAGCGCCCTGTTCCTGCAGGTACCCCTGGTCAATTAAATTCAGCGCGCCGCTGGTAACGATAACATTCCTGCGCCGGGGCGGCCGGTCGTGCCGCGGCATGACCACCAGGTTGAATTTTCTGCTGCTTAAAAAACCCGGCCGCATGATACAGATGGACTTGGCTAAATTTTCCCTGCTCAATAAAAAATTAACCGGCGCCAAAGACGAGCCGCAGGAGATGATGAAATCCGGTTTCTTCCTGATCAGGGAAAGATAGTTTTCTCCCTTCAACGTTCCCCTCAGGCAGGCGAGGCAGCCCTGGCAGCTGTATTTGCCAAAAAAACAGCCGCTTAGCCCCAAGAGCGGCTTCGCCAATTTATGCTTGAATTTTACTTCCACGGTCTCGATGCCGGCATGGATCCCGCGTTCGCCAAGGCAGTCGGAGAGGATCCGCGCCGCTGCGAGGGACTGACGTAAGTGCCCGGGTTTATTGTCGCTTAAGATCAGGATGTCGTTCTCTCTGGAATACTTCCAGGCCTTATAGGTCCAGAGGTATTCCTTAGGGTAGCGGCGGATATACCTTTCAAAGAGGCGCACCACCTCCTGCATGTTTTCCCGGATGTCTTTCTGTTGGTCGCCGCTCTTTTTTATTTCAAAAGGCGGGGTAATGATCGTCTTAATGTAAGGGCCTTTGACGCGGGTGTAGAAAGAAGGCAATAACACTGAGCCGTATTTCAAGGCCAGCCTCACCGCGCCAAATGGCATCGAGGCGTCTTTGCCGAAAAATTTCACCGAGATGCCTCTCTTACCGCCCTGGTCAGCGGTCATGCCGATGGCTTCGTTATTTTTCAGGGTCTCCACCAATTGGCGCACCTGATCCTGGCGCTGGATCAGGCAGCATCCTTTTTGCGTACGGTAAGAATTCAACAGTGTCTCCAGCCGCGGGTATTTCTGGCCGCGCACGAATAATTTAAAAGGGAAGGCCAGGATCGCCGAAATGATATTGGACAGCTCCCAGCTGCCGGCATGCACCCCCAGGAGGATCACGCCCTTTCCCCTGCGGAAGCCCTCGGTAATATGCTCCTGCCCCTCAACCTGAATGTATTTCTTCATATATGCCGCATCGATCAGGGGGATGAAAAACATTTCCATGAAACTCTGGCCGATATTCTCATAGAACCCTTTGGCGATAGAGCGGATTGCCTCCGGAGTCATCTCTTCCCCGAAGGCCTTCTTGATATGGGCATAGACGACCGCCTTGTGCCGGAAATCAAAGCAATAGAATAATGAGCCGATGATCCTGCCCAGGAAGACGCAAAAGCGCAAAGGCAGCAGTCTTAACAGCGGCCCGATTAGCTTAAATACCGTATATCCGACGTAGTCGAGTATGGAGTCTCTGTTCATCGTTCTCGCTGAATTTTAAAGCGATGCGTAAAACATAGAGCCGTGGGTCGCGGGTCGCGGGTCGCGGGTTATAGGTTAAAGAGGGCAGGTTATGCAGGCGGGCGGCGTCTTTTTCCGTCGTCAGAATAACGTCGATCCCCTTTTCCTTTGCCTGCCGCATCAGTCCAGCGGCTTCCGCCGGAGAATAATCGTGATGATCGTCAAACCTGAAAGATAGCGCGATATTTATTCCCAGAGAACGGACTGTTTGCTCAAATGACCCGGGGTCGCCGATGCCGGAAAAGACAGCCGCGCTTCTGCCTTTGAAGCTTTGCAGGTTTAATAATTCCCACCCGCCCCCGAAAGGATAAAAGCCTTCCGGCTCATGGCGGGAGCCGATAATCATGGCGCAGGGATTAAGCCGCTGCAGATAATCATTTAATTCCTGCGCCGGAGGCGCCAGATTTATTTTGGCCAGGATGATCACGTCGGCGCGCCTGAGGGAAGACAACGGCTCGCGCAGGATCCCGCGCGGCAGGAGCCTGCGGTTTCCAAAGGGATTGGCCGCGTCTACAACCACGATCTCCAAGTCCTTTTTAATCTTCCATTGCTGAAACCCGTCGTCAAGGATTAAGGTATCCACGCCGAATTCCTGTAAGGCGCGCCTTGCCCCGCGGATGCGGTCGCTGTCCACGCACACCGGCACGTCTTTAAGATTCTCCCGCAGCATCCGCGGCTCATCCGCCTCATCATTTTCCTTGACCCTTGACCTAATTCTGTATCCCCTGCTCAACACCGCTACCTTGTGCCCCTTCTGTTGCAGATAACGCGCCAGGTATTCCACTAAAACTGTTTTGCCTGTCCCGCCGAGAGTGATATTGCCTACGCTGACCACCTTGCCGCCTAATTGACATGGCCTAAGCCGGTAAAAGAAAACTAAAATTTTGACGGTTAGGCCGTAGACCAACGAGAGGATAAACAGAAAAAACTTGGCCAGGCCGCCAAAGAAGCCTCTGTCTTTATCCGTGGCTAAAACGTAAAGCCATCTGTTGAAAAGACGCAAGATGATCGCAGATTTTATTTTTTTCTCTGTGCTCATCTGTTTCTCCTCGTCTGCGATCATCTGTGTATAAGCTATTCGGAGGACATAAAAGAGAGGTTTCTTTCGATGAATTCCAGCAGTTTCTGCTGGGCCGGAGAAGAGAGATTGCAGAATTCTACCCCTATCCCGGGGTGAGCATGCGGCTGGACCTGCTTATCCGCCAGCCAGACCACTTTGGCCTCTAGCTCCAGCTCTTCATCCTTCGGGGGGAGTTTCATCTTCAGGAGCACTATATCTTGCAGCTTGAACTTGTCGCAGCCAAAGATGAATGCCCCCACCGCGCTGAGATTAATGATATCTACCTTCAGGCATACCGGGCTTCGTCCGTATTTGGCTTTCAACTCAATTTTTATATCCAGCGGCAGGCGCTTGAAGCGGCGGCGCAGCTGCATTTTCTTGATTTTGTCGATAATCTTGTCTTCCTTGAAGCTGTTCACCGCCAGGTCTTCCGAGGCGTAAATTTCGATTACACGGTCAATACCGGCGATGGCCAGGGTCCCCCGGATGTGCGCCGCCAGATTCAGGAATTTCATCCTCCCGTTGCTGTTCACCACTTCCTTATAGGCGATCACGATCGCCGAAACCCCAAAATAATCCACAAACTCCACCTCTTCGAAATTAAGCAGGATGTCGTTGTAGCCGTCGCGGACGCACTGGCCCACTGCCTCTACTAAATTCGCCGCGTCCACGTCTATGCGGCCTTCCAGATCCAGGATGACGATATTTTCTTTTTGCCGAGCCCTAATCTCCATTAAATGAGCGCTTGACTTACGAGCACGCCAGTGCGAGTAAGTCAATGCGCGAATTTATCCCGAGCATATGCCAAAAATATCGTTAGAGATTTTTGGCATGCTTATGCGAGGGAGAATTCCACACCTTAATGCTCACTTCCGGATTTCCCTTTAATGTATTATGCACCGGACAGTTTTTAATAAATTCTAACAGCGGCCCAAGCCTGCGCTCCTCAAGCTGTGCGCCGCCTAAGTCCAGGTATACATTAATCTGCCGGAAACGCAGCGGCGGCTCCTGAGACAGTTCTGCCTCCACGCTCAGCTTAAAATTTTCTACCGCTAACTTAGCGCCTGCGGCGTATTTACGGATGTAGACGCCGATACAACTGCCTAAACCCGCCAGCAAGGCATCTAAAGGAGTAAAACCGCTGCCCTTGGCATCGATGAGCAGCTGAGCGCCGCCTGCCTTGGCCTGAAAAACAAGGTCTTTCCTATGGCTAACCTCTACTTTATACACGGCTCTATCCCCCGTGTTCTCATTATAGCACAAATTCCCGGAGAAGCTCCAGATTCCTTTGGGTGGCGCCCCGATTCTCCAGGATGACCCCGCTGGCGCGGCTGGCCAGGCCAGCGGCCAGGACGGGATTGCCCAACAGCAAACTAATTTTTCCTTTCAGCTCTTCCGCGTCAGCCGCCATCAACGCGGCGTCATTTTTGAGGAATAATTCGGCGATGTCGCGGAAATTAAACATCTGCGGCCCGAAGACCACCGGCTTTCCCGCCGCCGCCGGCTCCAGGATATTATGCCCGCCTTTTTTTACCAGACTTCCGCCCACAAATACTATATCCGCAGCGTTATAAAAAGAAGCCAGCTCCCCTAATCTATCCAAGATGAAGACCGCGCCGCTAGAACAGGCCGGGCAATTACCTGGCAGCCCGGACACCAGCATGGCGCGAAAACCAAAGCGCAAGACAATGTCCGCGATGGCCCGGCTCCTTTCCGCATGGCGCGGGGCAAGTAGAAGCCTCAATTCCGTAAATTCCGCGCGCAGCTCTTTGTATACCCCCAGCAATATTTCCTCTTCGCCGGGATGGGTTGACCCAGCCACCCACAACCGTTCTCCTGAGTTGAGCCCAAGCTTAAGCCTGTAATCTGTGTAATCATTTTTGTAATCTGTGTAATCGTTCAAATCAAACTTCATATTGCCGGTTACCTTCACCTTGTCCGAACTCACCCCCAAGCGCGCTAACCTTTCGGCATCGCGCGCTGTCTGCGCGCAAAAAAGGCTTATCTTGTTTAAAACCGGCTGCAGTAGCCACTTAATCCTGCGGTAACCGCGAAAAGAACGGTCCGAGATCCGGACATTGAGGGAAACGATCGGCACATTTTTTTTCTGCAGCGCCAGGATAAGGTTAGGCCAGATCTCCGTTTCCACGATGATAAACAAAGAGGGATTTATTTCGTTGATTACTCTTTTTACGATGAAACTAAAATCCAGCGGCAGGAAGGTGACCAGATCGCCCTCCCCGGCCATACTTTTGGCGATTCTATTGCCAGTTGGGGTAACGGTAGAAATAACAAATTGCTTGTCCGGATACGATTTTTTAAGCCTGGCAAAAAGAGGCCTGGCCGCCACGACCTCGCCGACACTGACGGCGTGGATCCAGATCGGCCGCCCAGGTTTTAAACCCTGCGGCAGAAAACCCAGCCGCTGCCAGAACTCAGGGTGAAACTTCCGGCGAAAAAGATAGATAGGCAGATAGGCAATGGCAATGATTAGGAATATAAAGTCATAAAATATAGGCATGGAATTCGGAAAAGACACCACAGACAACCACTACATTTATCATTTTTTTACAACTCTGCTTAAACTTCCAATGCCTCATATTCTTCCAAATGTTTTTTAGGATCGAGGTTTATCCAGCGATGGACAGCGAGACTGCGGATGGTCTGAGCAACTTCCTGTTTATCATACTCGGGTTTGCGACGTTTCTTCCATTCCAGGACTTCGTTAAGGACGTCTTCCTCCGTGGGTTTACCTAGATGTTTAACTTTCATTGTCTTCCAGGCAAAATGAACTGTTGCGGCAATTTCAGCTTTATGAGTATTAAGCCGGCAGAATAAGTCAACTAAACGCTCAATTGTATCCTCTGATTTTTCAATGTCAGAGGCAAACATTTTGCGTGCATCTTCAAAGGTCTTCCCAGCTCTCACCCTAAACATATTGCCTTGTTTTTCCTCTTGGATTAGCCCGTTGTTTGAAAGTTTTGTTAATTTGATTTTTAACTCCTCAGAAAAAGGCCCATAACTGGAACGATAAAAGTGTAAATCGGTATCCAGACCCAATAGTGTCCCGAAATAACATATCTTCTGGAATGTAGTCCGGCCAACTGGCCAATGATATGGCATTTTTTCTAAACGGCGCAATGCTTCCAGAATAACGATAAACCCGGATTCAATCTTTGACTTGATGCTAACTTTTTCTTCAGCTGTCTGAGCTTCACTTGGATTGGCAAGAAATTCTGGCTGTAACTCTCTGCTAGGAGTGCCAGTTGGGGCATAAAGCTCAACCGGGATATCTAACTTGTTTAAATGCCGGTAAAGCGTAGGCCCGACTATACGCCAATCTAACGCGCCAAGCCCGCATCCCAAAGGCGGGACAGCCAATGATTCCACTCCCCATTCCTTATAGCGCTCTTTAAGATGCTTTAACCCTTTTTCTATATCCGAAAGCTTGGATATAGACCGCCAATCATCTTTTGTCGGGAAAAGCAATATCCACCGGCACATGTTATGCTTAAATAAATACGGCCTGCCAAGCTTGACTTCTCCATTTTTACATTTTTGGGCATAATCCTTATACATTTCAGGGAAGCGCTTCTTAAATTCAAGCGCCAGGCCTTTTCCCATAATCCCTACACAATTGACCGTATTAACCAAGGTTTGAGCTTTTGCATCAAAAATATTCCCGATTAGAGTTTTATCAACCATATCAATCCTCCTGAAAAAAAATCTTTCCGTCAACCATTACCGGTAACGAAAGGCTCCTGTTTTGTAAAATATCTTTTATCTTTCCGACACTATCTTCACAAGAGACATAAACCTGTTTAATATTATTCACTGGAATATTGTTCAATACCAAAATCTCCGAACAAATCGCGCGTTTCTTACGAAGCATGGCAAAATAGTCGTCGTCATACCAACTCCGGGCGAAAACAAGATTCTTGTTTAATCGCTGCACGCCTGAAGAGACAGGATAAAATATAGTATAGTCACTCGAGGCATTGCCGTCTGTTACTATCGTGTCTCTGTCATTAAACAAATCTGAGGCTATTCCCAACACACACATATCTACATGCATGTCTTTTCTCTTAAACATCATAGCGTTGCGGGGATTAAAATAAAGATTTACGAAATCGTGCAATTTATATTTACCACCGGGAACAGGCTTATTCTTGCGCCGCTCTTGAATCACCCCATTAGCAATGCTTTTATGCCTAATCTTTAACTGTGCTATTTGATTATGCGACAAAAGCCCATGCGCTAGAATCGAGTCCAGATTCTCAATCGCCGTTATGAAATAAAATTCTTTGATATCGGCTATATCCATTATTCTTATCTCATCCTTTATAAAGCTTCTGAATACAAAAGTGTAGAGCCGCGCGGCCTCTACACCCAGTTATTGTTCCTGAAACTATAATAGTCGTTATTCCCAACGATAACATGATCCAATAAAGCAATATCTACCGTTTTCAGCGCATCTTTTATAGCCCTGGTTATTGTGTAATCATCCTCTGACGGTTTTAACGTGCCTGCGGGATGATTATGCGCAATAATAACGCCGGTTGCATGGTTATACAAGGCCCGTTCTACTACCTTTCTCGGATAGACCACAGATCTATTGACCGTGCCGGTTTTTAATGTTTCAACGGTTATCATCTGATTCCTGCCATCTAAGAAAACTGTCTTAAATTCCTCATCAGTAGACCCTTTTAAAGACGCTTTAAGATAATCATATACGATAGCAGGGGATGAAAGCAGATCCTTATTCTGTAGGCCCTTCTCTAAATAAAGAATGGCAATCTCTTTTAATAGCCTGAGAAATAAAGCTGTATGGTCTAAAATTCCACTAATCTTTTTCAATTCCTGAGCATCAGCATCCAAAACAGCGTTAATAGTTTTAAACCGAGATAACAGCTCCTTGGCTATCGGTTTTGTATCTCTGCGAGGG
>Ga0156240_166_pt1 | contig 18294 bp, 24 predicted proteins | sample RifCSPlowO2_12_FD_107887 | JGI IMG/M metagenome (GOLD analysis project Ga0156240, IMG submission 107887) | Omnitrophica WOR_2 bacterium RIFCSPLOWO2_12_FULL_51_8
TCTTTCTGGTAGTAGTGGTCTTCGCGGTAATCATGATCACCCAGGATTCGTGAAAAATTCCGGTGCAGTATGCGCGCAGAATTGTGGGGAGAAAAATCTACGGCGGGCAGTCCACTTATATACCGCTGAAAGTGGATACCTCGGGAGTAATCGCGATTATTTTTGCGCAATCGATCATTCTTTTTCCGGCGACGGTCGCGTCATTCATTCCCAATCCCGGATTTCAAAGGCTGGCGCAGGCGCTGATGAGGGGGCAATTGCTCTATACCTCGATTTACGCGCTGTTTATCGTCTTTTTCTGCTATTTTTACACGGCGATAGTTTTTAATCCGCTGGACTTATCGGAAAATATGAAAAAATACGGCGGCTTTATTCCCGGGATACGCCCGGGCCAGCCTACCGCCGAGTTTCTGGACTTTGTGATGACCAGGATTACCCTGGCCGGCGCCTTATTTATCGCCGTAATCGCTATTTTTCCGGATTTTATCATGGCCTGGCTCAAGGTAGATTACCGGGTCGCCTCGTTTTTCGGCGGGACGGGAATCTTGATTATCGTCGGGGTGATCCTGGATACCTTAAAACAGATCGAATCGCATTTATTAACGCACCACTACGAGGGTTTTATAAAGAGCGGCCACATCAGAGGCCGTAGATAAAGAGAGATGGTCAGCCGGTTTCGGTTTCGGCTACGTATCGTTTATCGTAATTTTGGTTTCGTTTGTCGTTCTTTAAACGATAGACGCTGAACGAAACCTTTTTAGATGATACTTAACCGAAACCGCAACCTTTTTTGACGAAACCTAAAATCTATATAATGAGACTAGTTCTTTTAGGGCCGCCCGGGGCGGGCAAGGGCACCCAGGCAAAGCAATTGGCAGAGAAACTTGACCTGCCGCATGTCTCTACCGGCGATCTGCTCAGAGAAAACGTCTCCCAGGATACGAACCTCGGCCGCGAGGCAAAAAACTTTATGAACCGCGGCCTGCTCGTGCCGGACGATATAGTAGCCAGGATGCTGAGACAACGGTTCAACCATCCGGATGTCAGGCGCGGCTTTATCTTGGACGGCTACCCGAGGAATTTAAAACAGGCCGAAGGCTTAGACGCCATCCTGAGGGAGCAGGATTCCCTGCTGGAACTGGTGGTTTATTTAGATAGCAGCGATCCGGTGATTATCCAGAGGATTACCGGCCGGCTGGTATGCTCTAACTGCGGCTTGAGCTTCCATAGAACCAACATGCCCCCGAAGTCCGAGGGGCTATGCGACAAATGCGGCAGCCGGCTTTACCAGCGGACCGACGACACCGAAGAAACAGCCAGGAAACGGTTAGAGGTTTATAAAAAAGAGGCCTGCGCCCTGATAGAATATTATCAGGAGAAAGGCATCCTGAAATGCCTTACTGCCGACGCAGAAGCGGCGCCGGTCCTGAATAATATCCTGGAGCTGGTAAAGGAATATGATGATTCCCATAAAAAGTGAGCGGGACCTGCAGGGCTTGAGGGTATCGGGAAAGCTGTTGGCCAAGATAATGCGCTCTTTGCAATTGTTTATCCGCCCGGGAGTTTCTACCGGCCAGATCAACGTCCTGGCGGAAGAGCTGATACTTAAAGAAAAGGCCCTGCCGGCGTTTAAGGGTTACAACGGTTTCCCGGCGGCAATTTGCACCTCTGTTAACGAGGAAATAGTCCACGGTATCCCCGGTGATAGGGCCCTCGAAGACGGCGATATCATCGGCGTTGACTTAGGCATAAATTACGGCGGGTATTTTGCCGATGCCGCGTTTACCCTGGCGCTGGGAAAGATAAAGCCGGAGGTCCAGAGGCTGATCGAGGTGACTCGGCAGGCGCTGGAAGAAGGCATCCGGGAGGCCAGGCCGGAAAACAAACTCTACACAATCTCCCACAACATCCAGAGCCACGTGGAGAAAAACGGGTTTTCCGTGGTCAGGCAGTTTGTCGGGCACGGGATCGGTTTTAAACTGCATGAGGAGCCGGAAATCCCAAACTTCGGGGAATCTAATTCTGGGCCGGCCATAAAAACCGGTATGGTTTTCGCCATTGAACCGATGGTGAACATGGGCACCTGGGAATCCAGGATCTTAGATAACGGCTGGACCGCGGTGACCAAAGACGGATTTCCCTCGGCGCATTTTGAACATACCGTAGCGGTTACCGGACAGGGGCCGGAAATTTTGACCTTATGAGCAAAGAAGAACTTATAGAAACCGAAGGTAAAATCGTCGAAACGCTCCCTAACGCTATGTTCAGGGTAGAATTAGAAAACGGCCATCTGGTCCTGGCTCACGTTTCAGGAAAGATGAGGATGAATTTCATCAGGATACTGCCCGGGGACAGGGTAAAACTGGAGCTCTCGCCGTATGATTTAACCCGCGGCAGGATCACCTTCAGGGTCAAGCAGGAGAGTGCGCGATGAAAGTCAAGGCGTCGGTAAAAAGGATTTGCGATCGCTGCAAGATTATCAAGAGACAGGGCGTCGTCAGGGTAATTTGCACCAACCCTAAGCACAAACAGAGACAAGGATAATTTGTTGATGGCTCAGTAAGAGAAAGGCGGCTAAGATGCCGAGGATTTTAGGCGTAGATATACCCAGGGAAAAACGGATTGAGATCTCCCTGACTTATTTATACGGGATAGGCAGGCCGTTATCCGGCAAGGTGCTTAAAGAAGCCGGCGTTGATCCGGATAAGCGCGCGAAAGACCTCACTGAAGAGGAGGTTTCGCGGATAACCCAGACCCTGCAAAAAAGCGGGCTAAGGCTCGAGGGAGACCTGCGCCGGGATATCTCGCAGAATATCAAACGGTTGATGGATATCGGTTCCTGGAGGGGGCTGCGCCACAAGAAAGGCCTGCCCGTAAGGGGCCAACGTACCCGCACCAACGCCCGGACCAGAAAAGGCCCGCGCAAGGGCGCGGTGGCGGTCATCAAGAGGGCAGAGACAGCTAAGCCTGCCGCGGCGCCGGTAAAGAGCGCAAAATAAACCCTTCGATGCCGTCGAAGTATAACGGAGTAAGCGAAAATGGCCACGAAAGATAAGGCAAAAAAGAAAAAAATAGCCAAGGGCATTACCAGCGGCATCGCCCATATTCAGGCAAGCTTTAACAATACTATTATCACCATTACCGACAGGAACGGCAATGTCCTGGTGTGGTCCGCGCCCGGCATTGTCGGTTATAGCGGATCAAAAAAATCCACTCCTTTTGCCGCTCAGATTGCCGCCACGGACGCGGCGCGGAAGGCCAGGGAAATCGGCATCAAAGAAGTGGAGGTGCGCGTAAAAGGCCCGGGTTTCGGCAGGGAATCGGCGATCAGGGCCCTTCAGGCGGCGGGCCTGGTGATCACTTCAATAAAAGATGTTACCCCGATCCCGCATAACGGCTGCCGGCCGAAAAAGAAAAGAAGGGTATAAGATAGAGAGGGAAAATGGCTCGATATACTAAGGCGGTTTGCAGGCTTTGCAGGAGAGAAGGAGAAAAACTATTTTTAAAAGGCACCAAGTGCGTTACCGAGAAATGCCCGGTGAGCAGGCGGGCTTACGCCCCGGGACAGCACGGCCAGCAAAGCCGGCAGAAGCTCTCTAACTATGGACTGCAGCTGCGGGAAAAACAAAAAGTAAGAAGGATCTACGGCGTTCTGGAGAAGCAATTCCGACGTTACTTCAAAATCGCCTCCAAGACTAAAGGCGTCACCGGGCATGTGCTGCTGCAATTATTGGAGAGAAGATTAGACAATGTAGTCTTCCGCCTGGGCCTGGCTGTTTCCCGGTCCGAGGCCCGGCAGATAGTGCGGCACAATATGGTTTACGTAAACTCCCGGCGGGTAAATATCCCTTCCTACCTGGTGGATAGCGCCGACACGGTCCAGCTGAAACTAAAGGAAAAGGCGGCCAAGGCCATCAGGGAAAATATGGAATTATGCAAAGAGCGCACCGTGCTGGCATGGCTTGAGTTTGACAGCAAGGAATTGGCCGCCAAGGTCAAACGGCTGCCCGAGAGAGAAGATGTCCGGCACCCCATAGAGGAACAGTTGATTGTAGAATTGTATTCGAAATAAAGCATTGGAGGAGACAATAAATGGGTATAGTATGGAGGGATTTTCAATTACCAAAACGTTTGGAATGCGACGAGGCTGCCTATACCAATACTTACGGAAAATTTTCTGCGGCGCCTTTCGAAAAGGGTTACGGCGTTACGTTGGGGAATTCCCTGAGGCGGGTATTGCTTTCTTCCATCGAGGGCAGCGCGGTGACTTCGGTAAAAATTTCCGGGGTGCAGCATGAATTCTCGGCTATCCCGGGGGTGCTGGAAGATGTCCCGGAAATTATCCTGAATATCAAGCAACTGGTTTTGAATTCGCACTCAAAAATCTCCAAGGCCATCACGATAAAGAAGGACGGTAAAGGCGAAATCAAGGCTAAAGACATCCAGACAGACGAAACAGTCGAAATCGTAAACCCTGACCTGCATATCGCTACCCTCACTAAGGATACCAGCTTCCATATGGAAATGGAAGTTGCCAGGGGCCGCGGTTACGTGCCCGCGGAATTAAACAAGAAAGAGGAGAAACTATCAGGGCATATCCCCGTGGATTCCATATTTACCCCGGTGAAAAGGGTGAATTTTTACGTGGAAGACACCCGCGTCGGCCAGCGCACGGACTATGACAAATTATTCCTGGAAATCACCACTAACGGCGCCATCAGCCCCAAGGATGCGCTGCTCTATGCCTCCAATATACTGCAAAGGCATATGGATATTTTCGTCAACTTTGGCCAGCTGCCGGATGACATCGCAGAAGATGAGCCGGAGATGACTAAGGAAGAAATAGCGCTTTACGAAAAACTCAGACTGCCTATCTCGGAACTGGAGCTGTCGGTCAGGAGCTCAAACTGCCTCAGGGAAGCCAGCATCAAGATCATCGCTGACTTAGTAAAAAAGGCGGAAGAGGAAATGCTCAGCTTCAAAAATTTCGGGAAGAAATCCCTTAATGAAATCAAGGAGCTCCTGGCGGGAATGGGTCTAACCCTGGGGATGCAGGTGGACGCCAAAAAACTAAAGAAGGTCCAATAAGATGAGGCACGGCAAGAAACGCCGGCAGTTAAACCGGTTTACCAGCTGGCATAAGGCAACATTAAACTCCCTGGCAAAAAATCTGCTGATCCGCCAGAGCATCAGCACTACGTTGGCCAGGGCCAAGGCGGCGCGGCCCTTGGCGGAAAAACTGATCAACCTGGCGAAGGAAAATTCCCTCTCTAGCCGCAGGAGGGCCTTCAGTATACTGGGCAGCCATAAACTGGTACAGCTTCTCTTCCGGGAGATCGGCCCTCGTTTTGCCTCCCGCACCGGCGGCTACATCAGGATTATCCATCTTAACAAAAGGCGCGGAGACAACGCGCAGGGGGCGATCCTGGAGCTGGTGGAAATCAAGAAAAGGGAGGTCAGGAAGCCCAAAAAACAAAAAGAAACGGCTGCGCCGGCCGGGCCGCAGGAAACCCCGAAGGCAGGGACCCTTACCGCGGTAAAAGAAAAACCGCCGGCAGCCAGGAAGCCGCCAAAAAAATTCTTGGGGGGCATCAGGAATATTTTCAAGAAGGAAAGGGATTCTTTGTAGCTTTTCCCCACGATGCGCGTAAATACGAGGATAGCCCAACGGCTAAAAAAGATCGCTCCATCCTCTACCCTGGCTATTACCTCGAAGGCAAAGGCCCTGAAGGCCCAGGGCAGGGATATCGTCAACCTTTCGGCCGGGGAACCGGACTTCGACACGCCGCAGCCGATCAAGGACGCCGCCATCGCCGCGATTGAAAGCGGCTTCACCAAGTATACCCCCACCACCGGGATCCCGGAATTAAGGGAGCTCATCTCGGGAAAACTCAAAAAAGATAATCATCTGGAATACGCGCCCGAACAGATAGTCGTTTCCTGCGGGGCAAAGCACAGCATCGTCAATGCGGTCCTGGCCTTGATCAACCGCCACGATGAAGTCTTAGTCCCCCTGCCGTACTGGGTAAGCTACCCGGAAATGGTCGCGCTGGCGGAAGGAGAGAGTCATTTCATAAAAACCCTGCCGGAAAACAATTTCAAAGTCACTCCCGAAGAATTAAAAAAACACATTAATCCTAAGACCAAGCTGTTCATCCTCAATACCCCTTCCAATCCGACGGGCTGCGTTTATACCAAGGATGAGCTGGAGAAAATAGCGGAAATCTGCTCCGCAAAAAAAATCTTTGTTTTAAGCGACGAAATCTATGAGAAGCTGATTTACGGCGGCGGCAGGCATATTTCCATCGCCGGCTTGAATAAAGATATCTACGGGCTTACCCTTACGGTCAACGGGCTGTCCAAGAGTTATTCCATGACCGGGTGGCGCATCGGGTATCTGGCCGGCCCTCAGGACGTCGTTGACGCCATTTCCAACCTGCAGGACCATTCTACCTCAAATCCCTGCTCCATCTCCCAGAAGGCGGCGGCAGCGGCGCTAAGAATGCCCGAGGAGTTTCTGATAGGTGTCCGCCGCCAGTTCGAGGAAAGAATGAACTACTGCGTTGCCAGATTAAAAGGGATGAAGAAAATCAGCTGTGTCCCGCCGCAGGGCGCGTTTTATATCTTCTGCGATATTTCCCGGACCGGCCTTGATTCCGGTGTATTCGCCGAACGGCTGCTGAATGAATCATTTGTCAGCCTGGTTCCCGGCAAGGGCTTCGGCGCGGACAACTTCGTGCGCATAAGCTTTGCCGCTCAAGCCGAACAGCTGCAGAAAGGCATGGATCGCCTGCAGAGTTGGTTAGAAAAATTATAGATGGGTAAAACAATTGCCGAAAAGATACTCAGCGCGCATGCCGGGCGGAGTTTAAAGGCGGGGGATTTCGCGCTCTGCAAAATTGATTTCGCCTTTGGCCAGGACGGCACATCCAGCATCATCATCGATCGGCTCAAGGAGCTTGGGGCCAGGGGTCTGCGCACGAAATTTTGCATGGTCATCGACCACAGTTCACCCAGCCCCAGCGAAGGGGTGTCGCGGGTACACAAAAAAATGCGCTCCTTTGCCAAGGATTACGCTCAAACGCTTTACGATATCGGATGCGGCGTCTGCCATCAGGTCATCCCGGAGTCCGGCCAGATTTTGCCCGGCGGCCTGATTCTGGGAGCTGATTCGCATGCTTCTACTTACGGGGCGCTGGGGGCGTTCTCTACCGGCGTAGGCTCCACCGACCTGGCTATTGCTCTGGCTACCGGAAAAAACTGGTTCAAGGTGCCGGGAACGTTGAAGATAATCGTTAAGGGGCGCTCCCCGAAAGGCATATTCGCCAAAGATATAATTTTACATATTATCGATAAGGTCCGCTCAGACGGGGCCACCTATAAGGCCCTGGAATTCAGCGGGCCGGCCATCAACCGGCTGGAGATGGACGGCCGCTTTACGATCTGCAATATGGCGGTGGAAATGGGCGCCAAGACCGGCTTTATGCCCCAGGACAAAAAAACACTTGCCTGGCTTAAGGGGAGGTTAAAAGGGAGGGCTAAAATTAATACTGTGGAGCCGGATGCCGACGCCTCCTACGAATCTACCCTGGAGTTTGATGTCTCAAACCTGGCGCCTCAGGTGTCCCGGCCGCACAACGTAGACAATGTTACCTCGGTTAAAGAATTAAGGCGCGTAAAAATTAACCAGGCCTTTCTGGGTACCTGCACTAACGGAAGGCTGGATGACCTCAGGGTAGCTGCCGGGATTCTAAAAGGGAGAAAAGTCGCGCCATGCGTAAAATTTATCATCGCGCCCAGTTCGCGAGAGGTGCTTTTAGCCGCGCTCAAGGAAGGGCTGGCGGATATCTTTGTCAAGGCCGGCGCGGTGATCGTCGCTCCTGGCTGCGGGCCCTGCGTAGGCACGCATAGCGGTATTCCCGCAGACGGTGAAACGGTAATATCTTCGGCAAACCGGAATTTTAAGGGCCGCATGGGCAACCCTAACGCTTTCATCTATCTGGCTTCACCGGCAACGGTTGCCGCTTCGGCAGTAAAAGGCAGCATCGCTGACCCCCGGGGATTCTTATGACGCATTGTAACTTAAATAAGACTTGTATTGCACAGATGATCGCAGATGAAAAGAAACAGATGATCGCAGATATTTTAAGACGTTATCTGTGATCATCTTGTAGCATTTCCCGCTTTGCGGGATCCCGCTATATTTGTTTTAATTTGGTGCGGGATAATCTGTGCTAATCTGCGTAAAAATCAAATGGAGGTTAATAAAATGGAAATAAAAGACCTGCTCCTATTGTGCGTCGAGAAACAGGCTTCGGATCTGCATATCACCGAGAAAGAGCCTCCGATATTGCGCATTGACGGGGCGCTGCACCGCACCGAATACCCGGCGCTTGCCAAGGCCGACCTGAAAAAGATGCTTTACGCCATCCTCACCGATACGCAAAAGGATATGTTTGAACGCAGCCTGGAGCTGGATTTTTCGCTGGCCTTGCCATCGATGGACCGGTTCCGGGTGAATATCCATATGCAAAAGGGCTCGGTCGAAGGGGCCTTCCGGCGCGTCCCCAAAGAGATCCCTACAATAGAACAGCTGGGCCTGCCGCCGATCATTATCGAACTGGCGCGCAAGCCTAACGGTCTGGTCTTAATCACCGGCCCCACCGGGATGGGCAAGACTACCACTTTGGCGGCGATGATCAACTTGATCAATAACGAGCGGGAGAGCTTAGTCATCTGCATCGAGGACCCGATCGAGTTTATTTTTTCCAATCGGAAAAGCATTATCAAGCAGAGGGAAGTTTACTCGGATACGCACTCTTTCTCCGAGTCGCTCAGGCACGCCCTGCGCCAGGACCCCAATATCATCGTGGTCGGAGAGATGCGCGACTTAGAGACCATTTCCACCGCGCTTACCGCGGCAGAGACCGGACACTTGGTCCTGGCGACCCTGCATACGCCGGATGCGCCTCAAACCATAGAGAGGATCATCGATGTGTTCCCCCCGCACCAGCAGCAGCAGGTCAAGCTGCAGCTGGCAGATTGCCTGCAGGCAGTGATATCGCAGCTTTTGCTTCCCCACGCCTCCGGCAAGGGTCGCGTCCTGGCTACCGAGATCATGGTCGCTACCGCCGGCATCAGGAACCTGATCCGCGAGGCGGAGGTCGAACAAATCCCCACTATGATGCAGACCGGATCCCAGTATGGGATGAAGACCATGGATAAATCGCTGAAAGAATTGACGCAGAGGGGCCTGATCACTTTGGATACGGCGATGTCCAAGGTAAAAAACCCGGAGGAATTCAAGCAGCTATGATACTGGAAGGCCGGGCAATAAAGTTGGGCGATAACATCAACACCGATCTTATCATCTCCGGGAGGTATAAGTTCGCCATCACCGATATTAAAGAGCTCGCCAGGCATATCATGGAAGATATCGACCCGCGCTTTGCGGACAAGATCGAGCCTGGTGTTTCGATTATCGCGGCGGGAAAAAATTTCGGCATGGGTTCTTCGCGCGAGCAGGCGCCTTTAGTAATCAAGGAATCGGGCATCGCGGCGATCCTGGCAAAATCGTTCGCCAGGATTTTTTACCGCAATAGCTTCAATATCGGCTTAACCCTGATCGAAACCGATACGGATAAGATAGCGGAAGGGGAGGAGCTCCGTATCGATCTGGACAAGGGGGTAGTCCGCGGCAGCGGCAGAGAGCATAAGATCAAGCCGTTCCCCCGCTTTATGCAGCAGTTATTAGCTGAAGGCGGGATGGTCAACTATTACAAAAAATACGGCAAACTGCCGGAGGTATAGATGGCGCGCAAGGTTACCCTGATTGCCGGTGACGGGATCGGGCCGGAAGTGGTTGAGGCGGCCAGGAGGTGTATTGACGCCACCGGAGTCAGGATCGAATGGGAAGAGGCGGCTGCCGGAGAGCCGGCGCAGAAAAAATACGGGGAGCTGCTCCCGCAAGAAACGTTGGATTCCATCCGGAAAAACGGCGCGGCCCTGAAAGGGCCGATTACCACTCCTATCGGAGGAGGTTTTCGCTCAGTGAACGTCGCTATCCGGCAGGCGCTTGACCTCTACGTATCCTTGAGGCCGGCGAAATCTTACCCCGGGGTCAAGAGTAATTACCGGGATATCGATTTGGTGGTCATCCGCGAGAACAGCGAAGACCTTTACGCGGGCATAGAATTCGAGGGGGGCCGGAAAGGAACCGAAGAATTAATCAGGCGGATCGAAACGCTCAGCAAAAAGAAGATCCGCCCCGGTTCCGGCATCTCCATCAAGCCGATTTCAGAATTTGCCTCAAAAAGAATAGCGCGGTTCGCCTTTGATTACGCGGTTAAAACCGGCCGCAAAAAGGTTACCGCCGTGCATAAGGCTAATATCATGAAATTTACCGATGGCGTTTTTTTGCATGCCGCCCGGGAAGCGGCTAAAGAGTACGCAGGTAAAATTGACTTTAGCGAGGCGATTGTGGATAATATGTGTATGCAGTTGGTGCAGAAACCGCAAGCCTATGATGTGCTGGTATTGCCTAACCTTTACGGAGATATCATCTCTGACCTTTGCGCCGGGCTGATTGGCGGTTTAGGCGTGGCCCCGGGCGCCAATATCGGGGAGAATATAGCGGTCTTTGAGGCGGTGCATGGCTCAGCGCCAAAATATCAGGGGCAGAATAGGGTTAACCCTGCGGCGATGATCCTCTCCGGGGCCCTGATGCTGCGCTACCTTGGCGAAGAAGAGGCGGCCAACCGGCTGGAAAATGCGGTAAAGGCGGTAATCAGCGAAGGAAAATCAGTAACTTACGACCTTCTGCCCGGGACAGCGGATGCAGCCGCGGTTGGCACCAAAGAAATGGCCTCCAGCATCATCTCCCATCTCTAGGGACGTTTCCAAAATCAATCGAGGGACGTTTCCAGAATCGTTCGGGAAAGTGTCCCTTAAAAAAAATATGAGCGGCAGGAAGATAAGCGTTATCGGTGCAGGGAGCGTAGGAAGCACAACCGCGATGCGCCTGGCGCAGGAAAATCTTGGCGAAATCGCCTTAGTGGACATCGTGAAGGGGCTGGCTAAGGGCAAGGCGCTGGATTTAGAGGACGCCCGGCCGATTTTAAAAAATAATTACCAAATTAGCGGCTTTGACGACATCGAACGGATCAAGGGGTAGGATATTGTTGTCATCACCGCCGGGCTTATCCGCAAGCCAGGGATGACCCGCGAAGAATTACTGCGGAAAAATTCGCAGATAGCCAAAGAAATCTGCCTGCACATAAAGGAACTGGCCGCTCAGGCAATCGTAATCGTAATTACCAATCCGCTGGATTTAATGACCCAGCTTGCCCTAAAAATAACCGGATTCAGCGCGGCCCGGGTAATCGGCATGGGGATAAGCTTAGATGCCGCCAGATTAGCGAACCTGATCAGCCGGCAGTTAGATATACCGGCCATTGACATCGAGCCCTGCGTCATCGGCAGCCACGGCGAAGGCATGCTGGTTCTGCCCAGGCTCACTAAAGTCAAAGGGGTTTGCTTAGAGGAATTTCTCGATAAGGAAACGATAAAATCCCTGGTGGAGAAGACTCTCGGCCGCGGCCTGGAAATCGTTACCCTCCTGGGCGCGGGCAGCGCCTATTTTGCCCCTTCCGCCGCCGCGTCAGTGCTGGTCAGGTCAATCGTAAAGGATGAAAAGCGCGTTATCGGCGCCTGTGCTTGCCTCTCCGGCGAATACGGCATCAAAGATGTCTGTATTGGCGTGCCTTGCCGCATTGGCCGCGAGGGCATAGAGAAAATTATTGAGTTGGAATTAAACCAAGAGGAGCAAAGACTGCTTCGGCAATCAGCAGAAAAACTTAAAACCCAATATCGCTATATTGCTTAGTCAACTAAATAAGGGTTTGATTTTTACGCAGATTAGCACAGATGAGAAGATGCAAGATGGCCACAGATAACGTCTTAAAATATCTGCGATCATCTGTTTCTTTTCATCTGCGATCATCTGTGCAATACGACTCTTATTTAAGTTACAATGCACCATAATATGGCTTATGATTATGATTTAGCGGTAATCGGCGCCGGCTGGGCCGGCTTTAATGCCGCCAGGCAGGCGCAGCGGTCGGGGTTAAAGGCCTGCCTGCTGGAAAAATCACGTATCGGCGGCACCTGCCTGAACCTCGGATGTATCCCCACCAAGGCCCTGATCCAATCCGCCAAAACCTATAACCTGGCGAAAAAAGCGTCAAACTTCGGAGTGGAAATCTCCGGGCTAAACTTCAACTTTGTCAAGGCCCAGGCACGCAAAGACAACCTCATCCGAGAACTGCGGCAGGGTATGCAGGCCGGCCTTAAAGGGGCCGATTACATAAATTCATCTGCAGAATTAAAATCCAATCAGGAAATAAAATCCGCGGGGAAAGTCATCAGCGCAAAATATATCATTATCGCCGCCGGCTCGAGGCCGACAGAGCTTCCGGGGTTCGAATTCGATAACAAGAATATCCTCTCCAGCGATCAGCTCCTGGAAATAAAGGCGCTGCCGCAATCGCTGTTAATTATCGGCGGCGGGGTAATCGGCTGCGAATTCGCCTCTCTGTTCGCCGCGCTGGGGACAAAGGTGGCTGTCGCCGAAAAGATGCCCCGGCTCCTGCCGGGAGAGGACCAGGAGGTTTCCAAAAAGATAGAGACAGTCTTTAAAAAGCGGGGGATTAAGGTAGACACCAACACCGATGCGCGCTCCCTGAGCCTCAGCGATTATTCCCTTACCTTGGTCTGCGTAGGAAGGATGCCGGTCACCGCAGGCTTAGGCCTGGAAGGGATAGGCGTAAAAGTTGAGCGGTCCGCAATCTTAACTAACGAATATCTTCAGACCAGCATCCCCAATATCTTCGCGGCAGGCGACTGTACCGCTAAAATCATGCTGGCGCATTTTGCCGCTTATCAGGGGATAGTCAGCGCCCAAAACTGCGCCTATCCCGACGCGCTGGAAAAAGCGGATAACCCCGCCATACCCAATTGTATTTTTACCGATCCGGAGGCCGCCAGCGTCGGGCTGTCGGAGGCGCAGGCAAACCGGATCGGGATCGAGGTAAACCTGCACAGGTTTGATTTCTTGGGTTCCGGCATGGCAAGGATCCTGGATGAAACAGAGGGGTTCATAAAGATCGTTTCTCAGCGAGACAGCGGCGAAATCATCGGCGCCGCGATAATCGGCCCCCGGGCTGCCGAGTTGATCGGCATCTTAACCCTGGCTATCTCCAGCCGCCTCAAGGTCTCTCAGGTTAGAGACACTATCTTTGCCCATCCCACGGTCTCAGAATCAATCAAGGAAGCATTATAAGGACGATGCGGTTCGAGGTATTTGACTTAGGCCTTGTTGCCTATAAAGAGGCCTGGGACTTTCAGAAAGAGATTTTTGCTAAAGTAAAAAGCGGGTCGATCGAATCCGCGTTGATACTCTGCCGGCATTTTCCCGTGATTACCCTGGGCAGGCTGGCTGATGAACGAAATATTTTATCTGATAGCCGGCAATTGAACCTGAGGCAAATTGAAATATACCGGACAGAACGCGGGGGAGACATCAGCTATCATGGCCCCGGGCAGCTGATTGCCTACCCGGTTTTCAACCTGAGTTACCTCAAAAAAGATATCCATTGGTTCCTGCGCTATCTGGAGAGGATCATCATAACTTTTTTATCGGATTGCGGGGCAGCGGCAAAGGCCCGGCCCGGCTTGACCGGCGTCTGGATAGGCGATAGAAAAATTGCTTCTATCGGCATCGCCATCAGGAATTGGATCAGCTTCCACGGCTTTAGCGTAAATATCAGCTCAAACGACCTGGATAATTTTCGGTTGATTAGGCCCTGCGGAATGAATATCGAAATGACTTGTCTGGAGCGGGAGACCGGCCAGCTTATGGAAATGAACGATTTATCGCTCTGCCTCATCCAATCCATCCCGAAAACGCTTGACGCAAGCGCATTGGGGTGCTAAATTATGGTTAAACGTAGTGATGAAGGAGGAATAGGATGACCAAAGTAATATTGCCGGAATTAAGCGAGAACGCGGAAAAGGCAACGGTTTCCTACTGGTATTTCAAGGAAGGCGAAAAGGTGGGCGAAAAAGACGATTTAGTAGAGCTGGCTACTGATAAGGCCACCTTTAATTTACCCAGCCCCTGCTCCGGTACTTTGGCGGAAATCTTTTTCCGGGAAGGCGATACCGTGCGCCCCGGTGAAACAATGGCAGTTATCGACGAGAGCTAAAGATGGCTGGCCAAGAGGCGGTAATCACCGGGATTGGCGTGGTCGCCCCCAATGGGATCGGCAAAGAAAATTTCTGGCAGGGCCTGGAAGAGGGCAGGAGCGCCATAGGCAAAATTTCCTCCTTTGACGCCGGCAAGTTTTCCGTAAATGCGGCCGCAGAAGTGCGCAGCCTTGGCGAAGAAACCATTCTGGGAGGGAAGGGCCTGCGCAACTTAGACAGAAGCGCGCTGATGCTGCTGGTTGCCGCGAAATTAGCCATCGCTGATGCGGGGTTAGAGATTAACGACGGCAATACCGACCGCGTCGGCGTATCCTGCGGCACTACCTTTCCCCATCTTTGGTCAATTCTAGAATTTAACAAAGAGGTGTTTAAGGAAGGGTTGGATTTTGCCAGCCCGGCGTTTTTCCCATCTACAGTCATCAATGCCGCCTCTTCGCATGTCTCCATCCGTTTCAATATCCAGGGATTTAACGCCACTACCTCTACCGGATATACCTCCGGCCTTACCGCCATAAAGTACGCGCTGGATGCCTTAAAAACCGAAAAAGCGGAAATTATTCTGGCCGGCGGCGTTGAAGTTCTGACAAACTTCTTATTTTTTGGCTTTCAGAAGTTAGGCTATATGGCCGGCCTGAAGGGAGAGGCCGTAAGCTGCCCTTTTGACAAGCGCAGGAACGGCCCTATTTTAGGAGAAGGCGCGGTGATCTTTTGTTTAGAGGGCGAAGCCAGCGCCAGAAAACGCAAGGCCATGATTTTTGCCCGCGTCAAAAGCGCGGTTAACTTTTTCGACGCCAGTAAAATGGGGAGAATTCATCCTGAAGGTATCGGTCTGGAAACCGCGATCAAAGACTCTCTTGAGCAGGCGCGGGTAGGCCCTGATGATATTGATTATATTTCTGCCTGCGCGAATTCTTCTCTGGATATGGACAAAATCGAAGCCAAGGCGTTAAAAAAAGTTTTCGGAAAATCGCTGGATAGAATTCCCGCAAGCTCCATTAAGTCAATGTTAGGCGAAACTATTTCCGCCTCCAGCGTCCTGCAGGCTGCCTCTTGCGTCGGGGCAATGCGGCGGGGGGTCATCCCCCCGACGGTTAATTACAAAACTAAGGACCCGGAATGCGATATTGATTGCGTGCCGAACAAGGCGCAAAAAAAAGATGTCAATCTTGCCCTGGTAACCTCCTTTGGCCCGGGCGGATATAATGCCGCCAGCGTCCTGGAAAGGTATAATTAAATGCGGGGGCTCAAAAATAAAACAGCGATTATCACCGGCGGCTCGCGCGGCATCGGCCGGGCCTGTTGCTTAGCCTTTGCCCGGGAGGGCGCGAACATAGCTTTTACTTACAATAAAAGCCGGCAGGAAGCCGAAAAGATAAAAGAGGAAATCTTAAGTCTGGGCGCGGAACCTTTAAGTTTCCAGGCGGATGTGAAAGATTATACGCAGTGCCGGAAAGTAATCGAAGACACTTTGGCTAAATTCGGAAAAATAGATATTCTGATTAACAACGCCGGGATTACCAAAGACCGCGCCCTTTTTATGATGACCCTGGAGGAATGGAAGGAAGTAATTGACACAAACTTAGGCGGCACCTTCAATATGACCCGCGCCGCCATCACTACGTTGATGAAACAGAAAGAAGGCTGTATCATTAATATGAGCTCGGTCAGCGGCCTGATCGGCTTGAGCAAGCAGTCAAATTACAGCGCTTCTAAGGCCGGGATTATCGGTTTTTCCAAGGCGCTGGCAAAGGAAGTCGCGCCATTAAATATCCGGGTGAATGCCGTCTGCCCTGGTTTTATCGAGACCGATATGACCGCGGCGCTAAATGAAAATATGAAGAAGCAGATTCTGGAGCTCATCCCGGAGAAAAGGCTGGGCCGGCCGGAAGAGGTAGCCGAGCTTTGCGTATTCCTGGCTTCCGGAAAAGCCGCATACATCGCCGGAGAAGCAATAAAAATTGACGGAGGTTTAGCGATCTAAAAGAGAGGCAACTATGAAAAACGACCTTGAAACAATCAAGAAGGAAATAAGAGGGCTGGTTTCGGAGCTCGCGGAAATCCCGGTGAAAGACTTAAGAGATACAGCCAGGTTTGCCGAAGACCTAGGGATTGACAGCATGAAGGCGCTGGAGATAGTGGCGGCGGTAGAAAAGAAGTACCGGGTGATTGTCCCGGAGGAGGAAATTCCCACTATCCGTTCCCTCCAGCAGATGTTCGTCCTGATAGAAAAATTGCTCAATAAATAATATGCCCGAGGAATGGGATTTCAAGAGAATTCAGAGCATCCTGCCGCAAAGATACCCTTTTCTTTTCATCGATAAAGTCCTGCATGCCGACGCAATCAAAAAAAAAGCGACCTGCCTGAAAAACGTCACCATCAACGATTATTTTTTTGAGGGCCATTTCCCGGAAAATCCGGTAATGCCGGGCGCCTTAATCCTGGAGGCAATGGCGCAGGCAGGGATTGTGCTCTACGCGGTAATCAAGCCGGAAATTGCCGCCAAGCACCCCGATTATTATTTAGGCAAGGTAGAGGTAAAATTCCTAAACCCGGTCAGGGCCGGAGACCAGCTTATTATTGAGGCGCAGGGGGTAAAAATCTTCGATAACGCCGGCATAATAAATGCTAAGGCAAAAGTAGGCGAAAAAATAGCGGCAGAGGCGCAGATTGTCTTTGGGGTAAAGGCAAGGCATGGATAGAAGAGTCGCGGTAACCGGCTTAGGAGTAGTTTCTTCTATCGGCATCGGCAAGGCGGAATTCTGGGATAACCTGATCAAGGGCAAGGCCGGGATCAGCAAAGTCAGCCGTTTCGACACCTCTTCGTTTAAGCGCCATTATGCCGGAGAAATCAAAGGTTTTAACCCGGAAGATTTTATCCCCAAGAATAAAATCAGGTTTCTCGGCCGGGCATCGCGCTTCGCGATTACCGCCGCCAAGCTTGCCCTGCAAGACGCGAAAATCCCCCTCTCGGAAATCAAAAATAAGAAAATCTGCGTGGCTGTGGGAACGACCATGGCGGAAGCCAGCGTAATGGATGCCTCTACGGAGTTGTTTATCAGAGACTCTGCGGAGAAAATTACCTCCCGGCTAATGCTGAACGCCTTTGCGCCTTCCATCCCCAGGAACTTAGGGTTCTTCTTGAAATCAAAAGGGGTGAATCTATTGATCCCCACTGCCTGCGCCGCGGGCAATTACGCCATCGGTTACTGTTTTGACCTGATCCGGAGCGGGGAAACCAGCCTGGCAATTGCCGCCGGCTCAGACGCCTTGTCGCAGGTGGCCTTCCAGGGGTTTCAGAAATTATACGCCATGGCGCCGGAAGTTTGCGCCCCCTTTGATAAAAACCGCAAAGGCATGCTTTTAGGCGAAGGCGCCGGGGTGTTAATCCTGGAATCTTTCGCCAGGGCCAAGGCAAGGAACGCCCCTATTTACGTAGAGGTCTTAGGCTATGGCCTTTCCTGCGACGCGCACCACATCACCATCCCTAAAAGCGCCGGGATAAAGAAAGCGATGGAAAAGGCCCTGAAAAATTCCAATCTCAACGTCAAGGATCTCGGTTATATCAGCGCCCACGGCACCGGCACTATCCAGAATGACAAAGAGGAATCCGCGGCAATCAAAGAATTATTTGCCGGCTGCTGCCGGGATATCCCGGTAAGCTCGATTAAGTCAATGCTCGGACACTGTATGGGCGCCGCCTCCAGCATCGAAGCCATTAGCTGCTGCCTGGCCTTAAAAGACGGCGTCATCCCCCCCACGATAAATTTTAAGACCCCTGACCCGGAGTGCGATCTTGACTGCGTGCCGAATCAGGCCAGACGAACGCCGATAAAGACTGCCCTGAATAACAGCTTTGCCTTCGGAGGGAACAATTGTTGCGTGGTGTTTTCTACAGCCAGATAAAAAAACTCATTTTTCCCTTGAAATTTCCCCAGGATATGTTATATTTCTCCTACAGGGTCAGACCGAAAAAAAAGAGGAGGTCTGGCCCTGTTTTTTTTCTACCTTGAGGCAGGTAAATGCAAAAG
>Ga0156240_149_pt1 | contig 17619 bp, 9 predicted proteins | sample RifCSPlowO2_12_FD_107887 | JGI IMG/M metagenome (GOLD analysis project Ga0156240, IMG submission 107887) | Omnitrophica WOR_2 bacterium RIFCSPLOWO2_12_FULL_51_8
CCATCAAATTGAAAAAATTGGCATGATCGCACACCGAACGTTTATTGAGGATCTGGGCGTTTGTCCTTCCAGCCGGCAGCTTAACCCAGGCGCTGATCGTAAAGTCGCTGGCACCGAAGTTAGCTATAGCCGCGCTGCCAAAATTAACAGAGTCATCCACTCCGTCGAATACCAGGGCCTTGTTAATCTTGCCGGCTGCCCAGATAGCGCCGCTAATCAGGCCATCTGTGTATCCAGCGGAATCCCTGGCAGTAGCGCCTGAGCCTTCGTCAAAATGCCAATGGGCAATTAGGCTCTGCGCAGGCGCAGAGCTCACCTTAAGGTAAAGCGCCGCGCCCTGGGTATAGGCCGCAGGAAGACTAAAATAATAGTTTCCCCCTGGCGCAGTAATGATTCCTGTGGATGTGACGATGCCTTGCAGCGGGTCAAACCACTCAAATTGATAATCCCCTGGCAGAAGATTCACTGAAAATACCGCCAACGTAGGCTGGTATACCAGGTACTCCTGGCCCGGATTGGCCAGGGCAAAGGTTGTGGAGGCAAGATCCCCGCGCGGAGTCATTGCCGCCAGGTTTATTCTGTTGGCGTATTGCAGGGTGTGCCCCATCGCCGCCCGCAATCCAGTATCAGCCGGACGGCTTGCCAAGTCGTAGGGATCCATATAAATCGGATTGTGGCCGCGGGTAAAACTTATCCAGGCCCAATATCTCCAATCTCCTTGCGCGCCGATGTGATCGGTGTCAAGGACAATGACTTTCGCGCCGGTGGCTGCCGGCGGATTGGTGGAATAAGCGGTATAAAGCGCGCCTCCGCCAAAGGGCGAAATCCAGTCTGCCGGGCTTAAGAGAAGCCAGTCGTTGCCGGGAAGTTTTTGCACTTCAGTGGTCGTATAGTCAAATGAGGTCATGCCTACCGGGTGCTGTTTTGGCTTGCCCGCTTCGTAACTCTTGATCAGATTAATCATATGATACTGAAAATCTTTGGATTGGCTCGGCATTTCATTGCCGATCTCGTAGAGCACATTATCCAGGTCATTTACCGTATCAATCACCTTCTTGACATAGGCCTCCTGAGCGGCCAGGAGCTGCGGCGCTTGCAGAGTATAGACCTGATTAAGCGATACGGACATACCATTTATATTGTTGGCAGGATTGTAGAAATGCGACTGCCATTGAGTTGGCTGGCCATTTACCCAAAAGCCGTCAAAGAGCATAATGATGACGTATATGCCGCGCTCACCTGCCGCGCTCACCCTCTGCCGCAGGCGGTCAAAATACTCTTGGTTAAGCTGGTTCAGATTAAATTTTAACCCTCCGTCAGATGCCAGGCCTGGCCCGGTGCGGGCATAAGGCAGGGGGAGAATGTTTCCTGCATTGTTAAAATAGTTGAGATTTGGTTCATCGATCTGCCAGAGGCGGATTAGGTTATGGTTGTTTGCCTTGAGGAAATCTAAGTAGGCATTGAAATTAAACGTTGTCCAGTTGCTAAAGTCTTGCAGGTTATTCCAGGTGTGCGAGCCGGTCAGATAGACAATCTTGCCTGAGGCATCCTCAAAGTAACGGGGATTTACAGGGCTCTTCCTTAATAAGGAGGCTGTAGAGACTATCGGGGCATTTGGATCATCAGCCAAAAACCCTGAGCTTCGTAAGGGATGAGGGTAGGTGTAGGGCGTATATCCGGGCTTGGGGCCTTTGTTGGCGAAGAAATCGCGGCCTTCCTGGGCCCAGAAGCCGGTGCTGTTACGCACCGTAACACCCATCAGATTGCCATTCATTTTATTATTCCAGAAATAGGCGGGGTCAAGCTCTTGCGGCGGCCAGTTATTCTCGTTTCCCAGGTAGGCGTCCGTGGATCGTCCAATCCCGTCTCTCGACCAATATCCGCCCGTAATTTTGTACTGATCTCCCGTGTTCCAGGTGGTTCGCGTGCCGCCGGAGAGCGTCGCAGTAACGGTATTTAAGGTGTGTGAAGAGATAATCCCGTAGGCGCCGGAGGTGAGGTTGTAGATCCAAAACGCAGGATCAAATATGCCGTAAGCAGTTGATAGAACTCTTCCCTTTGTCAGACTCTCCGGGGCCCAGTTTTTGGTTGAATCAGTTAGTCCAACAGCGCTATTTCCGCCCGTATGAGTGCCCGTGCCTTGCGAGGGAATCGGCTCGTTGCCGTCGCGGAAATTACCGCCCAGTGATATTCCCGCTGCTGCCCGGCGGACATCAATGCCAAGCGAGGTCATCATGCCTTGTGAACTGCCCCCGGTCACAACATTGTCATACACAACGCCTGTGCCGCTTCTGATATTGTGCACCGCGGCGTAGCCGCCGTAAGTATCGTCATACTTATAATTGTTACCGTAAATTTCCCACGCCCGAACACCCCTGCTTGTGTCTCCTTGATTTCCATGAACTTCGGCCCAAGAATTCGTTATTGATGGATTGTGTCGTACCACGTATCTAGTCCCCCAATTTCCGTCAATATAATTCCAGTAATGGGTCGTTTTAATGGCGCAGTCCTCAACAAAGAAGAATCTATCTGTTCCAAGGTCGAGCGGCGCGGCCCACATCTCCCACGCATAAAGCGGACTGGAGCCAATCAGGTTGATGCGGATATCGGTTAATTCGCAGTTGTCCATGACTCCGAATGGCTGCCCGCCTCGCGAGGCATCTCCGAGAATATAAAACATCTTGAGGGCATAGCCATAAGGCGCCCCGCCCAGTTTGCAGTGGTCAATGCGAAAGCGCTTATGGCCCGGCGATTCCACCTTGATGATCTCCTCATAAGTCGTATCCTGGAAGATTTCAAAGCCGGTCACGCGCGAACCCGAAGCAATATACAATGCCCGCCACCCGGCGCCGGTAATGACGGTCTTGCCCACACCCGCTCCCTTTAAAATAATGTCTTTCCCTGCCGGCAGGGTAACCTGATTTCCCCATGTACAATTGCCCGCCGGCACAAGCACGGTATCCCCAGTGACTGCGCTATTGATCGCGTTCTGCACATCGCTCTGGCTGCAGGTGGCGGCATTGATGGTTTTGCCAAAGGCCTGCGCCATAGGGATTGCGGCGAGGATTATCGCTGCCAGGATGATAAGTTTAAATATGGTTTTCATTGCGCGTCCTCTTGACTTAAGGGTAAGGTTGTTTGTCGATGTAACCCAACTACCTTGCCTAACTACTAAACCGGCCTCCTTACCCTTACCCAACAACCTGTAAGATTTAGTTTAACAATCTACTACCCGCTAACTGACCGCTCGCTCCGCTATTCCTGCGGCCTCCAGCGCGCCCCTGCCCTGCGCCAGCGCCAGGCCAGCGTCGTAGGCGGTGACAGCGCCGTTGCCTGAGACATCGCCATAGAGTATACTGCCATCCTCTTGCCAAAATATGCCTTGGCTGGCGTTATAGTAGGCGCCGCTTGCAGCCTTCTCAAGCTTTACCGCGCGAACCATATAAACCGCGCCTGCCGGCGCATTCGGGTCCTCAAACGATGTCGTATGAACCAGCGATTCATTAAGCCGCTGATACGCCCCTGCCGCATCTTGCCGGTATACATGATAACCTGCAATATCATCCGCTGATGCCGTCCAGCTCAAATTGATATTAGCCCCGCTGCGGCTGCCGGCTGCATTCATAACCGGCGCTACCACGTGCATGCGCAGTGTGGGATCACCCATCAAGGCGATGTGCGCACCACGGTTACCAGCCCCGTTTCGATAGATCGATAGATCGCTATTCTGGCTCACCCGCGTATCAAATCCGATGGTCTCTCCCAGCGCCATGTGATGGAATTCCCACTGCGGCCTGCCAGCCCAAGCGCTGGTTAAGGTGTACGTAGGGGTTGCGAGCGCAGCACGCAGGAGATTGTCCTGCGAGTCCCAGTCTCCGAAGTAGCTGCCGAATAGCATGGTAAACACCACGCGAGGATCCGAGGCTGCTAATTGCGCGGTAGTGGCCACGCCTGAAGCGCTCGTATACGATCCTGGCCCCCAGCCATAACCCCAGAGATAACTTTCTGTGCTCAGTGTCGTCATCCAGTCGGCCGCAACGATATTGGATGAGCCAAAAAAAGTTGCAAAGTTACGCCAGCCGCTTGCTGCAAAACCCTCGCCCGACCAGTTGATATCGTCAATCAAGCCTCTGGCTTGCGCGGTCATAATGCCATGCCGGAAATTATGATCTTTGTTGAGGTATTGCCTTAAGAGCTCGGTTTCATTCCGGGAAAATGCCGGCAAATTTGACAGATCGACCCGGCCCACTTGAAGTTCAAGCCCCAGATTAAGCTGAAATGTATTTTGATCGAATTTCCCATCCCCGGGGATATTTCGGTTCCGCGGGTCGCTGGCGGTTGCGATATTGATCGTAGAATCTGTCCAGGTTCCATTCATGTCGCCGTAAAAACCGTCTGCCGGCCACGCGCCATAATGATCGGGATGGGCGTCGGGATTCACACTACCTGAATAGGGCACGGGCACGTGGCCAAAGAGAAACACGGATTTCACATTAGCTGGATCCGCATCATAGTCAGCCTTAATTATGGATTTAATATTTATTACCGAGTCGGTGCGTGAGACGTCGTGCCGCAGAACAATCCAACCGTCTCCCGCCAGGTCCTGCCCCAAACGGGTTAATTCGGCGGCAAGCGGCGCGGCCTGGGTTTGGTCAACTAACAAAATTACCTTACCGCGTGATTCTACCAGCGGCATATCAATACCCGCATAGATATAACCGCTCTCGCGAACGAAATTACCTGTTGTCACCTCCTGGATACGATATTCATACGCCTTGCCGATTTCCACATTGGAATCAATGTAGGAAGTAGTAGCGCCCGCCACAATGGCTACGTTTGTCCAAACCGTCTCATCCCTTAGCTTACGGCTTATCTCAAACTGCTGCACATCCGCCTCCGCAGGCCAATAAAGCGCAATCCTGGGAGGATCGGTTATTACCGAGGCGCTCAACAGCATAGATTGATTAGTGCTATCCGTCACAGGCGGTATAATCTGCGGATTAACGTTAACTTCAACTTGGGCCGCGGGGGTAGTATCCTGTCCGTCTGTCGCCATATAAGTGAATATATCAGCCCCCGTAAATCCGGCATTCGGGCTATACGTAATCCTTTGATCCGATGTCACAGCCGCCATACCATTGTTTGGCTGCGTTAGATTGACGATTTGCAACGTATCCCCGTCAAGGTCAAAATCATTGGCCAAAACATGGATTGTCAAGGCCTGGTCTTGCGCAGTAGCGGCCGTGTCGTTTCTGGCGGTAGGGGGGACTGTGTTAGTTGCAGACGCGCCGGACAGTTTAGCCATCATCACCCAGAATCCCTTGGCAACCCTTTGCGCCCCAGCCGGGTTTAAGTGCCCGCCGTCAGTAGTGTATTCTGCGCACAGGCATTCTCTGCCAGCGTTTGTGCAGGCAGAGCCGTCTGCGCGGTGGGATTCAATTGAAGCGATATCCAGAAGAAGCTTGTTATGTGAAGCAGCATAGGTCCTTAGAGCCGTGTTGAAGGCTTGGCCTACGCCCGATGTGGTCGTCGGCATGGTCCACCACATAAATTTTTTCAAGGGGTAGGTAGATTCCAGATTCTCCATGGCCTGAATATATGCATTCACATCAGCAGCGCCATCGACATAGCAGAATTTCATGCTGAAAACCGAGAAATTAGCCAACTGGGTTCTCGTTTGGTCAATGAGATCTTGAATTTTGGCCTGCCACCCCGGATTTCCTCTTGATTGAAAACTAAAATTAGCCCGGTTATACGCAGCATTTGAAGTTGCTAGCGCGTTAAGCCCGTCGTTGACATTCGAACCCACCGAGGCATGCCTAAACATAGTCTTTACTGCAGCCGCGGCTTGAATTTGGGATAAACTCAGGGCTTCGAATTGGGCTAGAGATACATAGTCAACGGTGCTTGAGTCCTCTGCCTGCGCCTGTGTGGCTGCGGCCAGAATTGTGGCTGCCAGGATGATAAGTTTAAATATAGGCTTCATTGCGCGTTCTCCTGACTTAGGGGACAAGTCCCTGCAAGGTGTCCTTATACCTCTGGCGCTAAAGACTTTTTCAAAGCTTTCAGGAAGTGGCAAACAAAAATTCATAACCTTACCCCCAAGTTATGTTTACCTTTACTTCACCATATAAGTATGCACAATAATACAGGTAAATACAAGACTAAAACAGGGGATTTGGAAAGCGGTTTCTTTAATGAGCCCCCGCTGATTCGTTTTGCATTCGCAAAAGCGAATCAAAACGGCGGGGGCGAATTAATCCCGAAGCGTGCGAAGTAAATTCCTTTAGGAATTTACGAGCGCTTACGCGAGGGATAGGGTGAGATGATTCTGGAAAGGAAGTTCGGTTAGCTAAAAAAAAGGGGCGAAGATTGCTCTTCGCCCCTTATACTTGTAACTTGTGACTTTGTGACTTCTGACTTTTTAGTACATCCCTCCGCCCATACCGCCCATACCGCCGCCCGGCATCGGAGGCATCTTCTCTTCCTTTTCCGGCTTGTCCGCGACCACGCACTCAGTCGTCAACAAGAGCGCGGCAATACTGGAGGCGTTCTGCAAGGCAGAACGGGTAACTTTGGTCGGGTCAATTACCCCGGCCTCAATCATATCCACATAGGCGTCCTGAGACACATCATAGCCGGTATTGGTTTTTTCCTGCTTGATGCGCTGCACCACTACCGAACCTTCCAACCCGGCGTTCTGGGTAATCTGCCTTAGAGGCTCTTCAATTGCCCGTTTGACAATGGCAACGCCGATCTTTTCGTCGCCTTCCAACCGCATCTTGTCCAAAATCGGGATGCAGCGGATCAGCGCTACCCCGCCGCCGGGGACAATCCCTTCCTGAGAAGCCGCCCGGGTAGCGTGCAAGGCATCCTCAACCCTGGCCTTCTTCTCTTTCATCTCGGTTTCGGTGGCAGCGCCTACGTTAATCACTGCCACTCCGCCGGCTAATTTTGCCAGCCGTTCCTGCAGTTTTTCCTTATCGTAATCGGAATCAGTGTCATCAACCTGTTTCTTGATCTGGGAAATCCTGGCGTTGATGGCCTGATTCTTGCCCGCGCCTTCGACAATAGTGGTGTTTTCCTTGTCCACCTTTATTCTTTTGGCGCGGCCCAAATCGTCAATTTCGATATTTTCTAATTTGATCCCCAGGTCCTCGGTTAAGGCCTTTCCGCCGGTAAGGATGGCGATATCTTCCAGCATAGCCTTTCTCCGATCACCGTATCCCGGGGCCTTGACTGCGCAAGCCACGAATGTCCCGCGGATCTTGTTCACCACCAACGTCGCCAATGCCTCGCCGTCCACCTCTTCGGCGATAATCAAAAGCGGCTTGCCGGCGCGGGCGATCTTCTCTAATAAAGGCAGGATATCCTTGATCGAGGATATCTTTTTCTCATAGATCAGGATATAGGGCTCCTCAAGGACAACCTCCATCCTTTCGGCATCAGTGACAAAATACGGGGAAAGGTACCCCTGGTCAAACTGCATGCCTTCCACCACTTCTAGGGCAGTAGCAGTGGATTTTGCCTCCTCGACCGTGATCACGCCGTCTTTGCCGACTTTATCCATAGCCTCGGCAATCAATTCGCCGATCGCGGTATCCGCGTTGGCGGCAATCGAGGCCACCTGCGCTACTTCCTTTTTATCTTTGATCGGCGTGGAGAGCCTGCTTAATTCCTCCACTACCTTCTCCACCGCTTTTTCAATCCCGCGCTTTAAGGCCATCGGGTTTGAGCCGGCAGTGACGTTCTTCAGGCCTTCGCGGTAAATCGCCTCGGCCAGGATCGTGGCGGTAGTGGTGCCGTCGCCGGCGGTGTCTGAAGTCTTCTCCGCTACCTCCTTGACCATCTGGGCGCCCATATTCTCGAAGGCGTCCTCCAGGTCGATTTCCTTGGCCACGGTTACCCCGTCCTTGGTAATGGTCGGAGAGCCGAATTTCTTATCAATCACCACATTGCGGCCCTTGGGGCCCAGGGTCACCTTGACCGCGGCGGACAACTGCTCCACGCCGCTTAAGATCTTTCGGCGTGCCTCGTCTTGATACAATAACTGTTTTGCCATTTCACTAAACCTCCTTCTTATTTAATTATCGCCAGGATGTCTTCTTCCTTCATAATCAACAACTCTTCGCCTTCGTTGGTGGTGATTTCGTTGCCGCAATATTTCCCGTATAATACCTTGTCTCCCACCTTTACCTCTGGCGCCTGCACTGAGCCGTTATCCAAGACCTTGCCCTTGCCCACAGCAATGACTTTGCCTTCCTGCGGCTTTTCCTTGGCTGTGTCCGGAAGGACTATCCCGCCCTTGGTTTTGTTTTCCGGCTCTAAGGGCTTGACTACTACGCGGTCACCTAATGGCTGCATATTCATATTTCTCCACCTCCCTTTTGTCGATATGGGTTAAACGGTTAAATAGCGGAAAGGTTAGCACTTTGTAACTGGGAGTGCTAATTATAAAACAAAAAAAAATCTTGTCAAGCGTTTTTTTTGCTTTATAATCTGCCTTAAGGAGAAAAACAATGGCTACCAAATACTTCGGCCTGGAACAGGCAAAGACGGATTTTCTGACTAAGTTTTACCAGCGCGAATACCTTGACCTGTTTCTGGAGAATATCCTGCTCGAGAGCAGGCTGAATAAAAGGGAATTTTGCCTGGCGGTTGTCGACCTGGACCACTTCAAAAGGATTAACGACCGCTTCGGCCATGTCTTCGGAGACGAAATTTTAAAATACTTTTGCAGCACCCTGCGCCTGACGCTGACAAACACCAGGCATACCTCTTTCCGTTATGGCGGCGACGAGTTCGTAGTAGTGTTCCAGGAAAAAAACTCCAAGGAGGCTTACCGCCTGCTGCGTAAATTCAGCTATAATTTAAGCCGCCGGCCCTTCCTGATGCATAACCGCTTTTACCGGGTGACATCCTCCAGCGGTATTGCCTGCTTTCCCAATGACGCCACCACCCCGGATGAATTGGTAAAAATGGCTGACTCCGCCGCCTATTTTTCCAAGAGGAACGGCCGCAACCTGACCACTATGTCGCGCAAAATCAAATACCTGAGGCTGCGCAATAATTTTCTCGCGGTTTGCTGCCTCCTGTCCATCCTCTGGTCTTCCTACCGCCTTTACCGCGCCATGAACATCTTTATCGATCCGGCATTCAAAAAGATACGGAATGTCCGCGTTACCCTAAAACCGGAATACTTAGATGTATTGGTATTGAAAAACGGGGCCTTTCTGGAAGGGAGAATCCTTGCCGAAACCGATGACAGGATCATCTTCAGCATCTATCTGAAAAGCGGCGAGGGTAACAGCGTCTTCCATAAGTCCGAAATCGCCCAGATCAAACGCCGCAGCAGATAATCGCTGGCTTAGAAGCCGGCCCTGCCTGAAATCAAGGCTTCCATTGCCCGGGAGAATTCCGCATCGATATCGGCTCTTAGCTTAAGCGCCTGCCGGTAATGCGCGATAGCCAGGGCGGGCTGCCGGCTGTGGAAATAGGCCACGGCTAAACTATTGTGCGCCTCGGCGTAATCCGGCTTAAGCTCCAGCGCCTTTTTAAAATTCTCCTCAGCCAGGTCAAATTCCCGCTGGTTCAGGTAAATTATCCCCAGATGATAGCGGGCCTCTGATAACTCCGGGTTAAACCGGATCGCCAGTTTAAAATACCTGATTGCCTCAGGGACATCGCCCTTCAGGTAATAATAAATATTTCCCAGGTTAAAACAGGGGTCGGCGTATTCCGGCCGCAGCTCGAGGCTTTTTTTAAATTCCCGGATCGCGCCTTCGATGTTGCCCTCCTGATAATAAACATCGCCCATATTGTTGCGCGCCTTAGGGCTTAAGGGAGATACTTCCAGCGTCTGCCGCCAGAACCTCGCCTGCGTCTTCCAGTCTTCGTTCCTGGCTACGGTCCTTGCCCCGTAGCCGGCGATCATCAGCCAGGCGATCGCCAGCGCCAGGGGCCTCCTGCCCTCCGGTTGGCTTAGCCGGTCATAGAAAAACGCCAGCGCCATACTCAAGGCTACCGACGGGAAATAAACGTACCTTTCGGCGACCAGCCAGCACACCGGCCTTGGGCTGTAGGTCGGCGCCAGGAATAAAACGAAAATCCCGATGGCAAAAAAAATCATCTTCGCCTTCTTGTAAATCCAGGGGAGCAAAATCAGAACAATAGCCAGTGTAACTATGCCCGTATGGATGGCCCGGGCGCTTACTATCATCGGCTCATGGTAGATAGTCAGGCCTGCCGGCCAGAGCAATAACCTTAAGTGAGTGAATACCGAGTAGGTGAGGTTATAAACCGGGTTGGTCCAGCTTGCCCCGCTCTCACCGATATTTTTCGCTACCTGGGCAACGTGGTTAAGGACAAAATTCCTGGCTAAAATAAGCCGGACAGCGGTAACCGCCAAAAACGGCAGCCATAATTTCCAGTTCCGGCGCCATCTCTGAAAAGTCAAATCCGAAAAGATAATGAACAGCGGCACCAGGGCCAAAAAACTGATATGGTTGACGAGAAAATAGGCAAACATCGTTAGGCAGCACAGGTACCGCCCCGGCCTAAAGCGGCCTTGACCGTCCGGCCCGTAAGAAGAAGCGCGGTACAAGAGGTAAATAGCAAAAATAAAAAAGCCGAGGACGCAATAAGGCCTCCCGGAGATCCAGCTCACCGCCTCGGTATGGATGGGGTGCGCGGCAAAAAGGCCGGCGCCTAAGAAAGCGGCCTCGGTTTTAAAGAATAGGCATAGGAAAATAAAGGCTAAAACGGAATTGACAGAATGCAGAAGCACATTGGTCAGGTGATAACTAAAGGGATTGAGTTTTCCCGTCAGGTAATTCAGGGAATTAAGCAGGCCGGGCGGGCTGAAGAGGTACTGGGCCGCATTATTCACAGAGGGGTTATTGACTATCGAGGTGAGGTCGTCGCAGATAAAGGCGCCGTTTAAGGAATTGGCGTAAACCAGGAAACAGAGCGCGATGAGGATAAGAGAGAGATATTTCTTCGGCAGCATTATTTGACCCTTCGGCGCAGGCCACGGCTTCCAGCCGTGGGTCTTTGCTCAGGGTTCCGCCCCACGGGCGGAATAGAAAGGTGCCACGGGCTTTGCCCGTGGGGCTCCACTATTGTATCATAAATCAGCTTCAGGCCCTTGAGGGTTAAATCCTGCTCAACCTTATCAATGGCCCGGCAGTATTTGGACATCAGCCTGATATTGCCGCCGGTACCAATGACTTGCGCCTTTAGGCCGATTTTCTGCTTTATTCTCTCGGATAGTCCGTCGCTTAAGCTGGCAAACCCGTAGATGATGCCGCTCAGCATGCTGCCTGCCGTATCCCGGCCGATTAATTCCCGCGGCAGGGCTAATTTTATCTTTGGCAATAATGCCGCGCGTTTGCTGAGCGCCTCCAGGGATATCTCTAGGCCGGGCAGGATCAATCCTCCTAAATACTCTCCCTTTTTAGACACAGCATCAAAGGTAATGGCGGTGCCGAAATCAATAATCACCAGCGGCGCCTGGAAAAACGCTAATCCGGCATAGGCATTGACTAAACGGTCCTGTCCGACTTGGCCGGGCCTTTGGTAAAGATTCTTGATTGGCACCTTAATATCCTTACCTATTATATAGGGCTTAACCGCAGTCAGCAGCCGCAGATCCCTGGCAAGGATTTTCGTTACCAGAGGCGCCACGCTGCAGACCAGACAGGCCTCAACCAAGCTCCCCTCCTTTAGGACAGAGCTTAGCTTACGTAGATTATAGGACTTGGTAGGCAGATCAAATTTCCGCGCCAGTTTCCCGGCACTGAACAGTCCGAAGGTAATATTGGTATTGCCGATATCAATGGCGAGCAGTCTCATACGTCCCTCTGATTTCCTTGATTTTGTCGCGCAGTTGGGCCGCCTTTTCGAACTGCAGGTTTCGCGCGCAGAGCTCCATTTCATACTCCAACTCCGCAGCATATTTTTTTAATTCATACTCGTCTTTGTCCTGGCCGGTCAAATCCTGCACGAATTTTTCTGCCCCCGCCAGATCTTCAATCCCTTGCTTGATCGCCTTCTGGATCGAACGCGGGGTAATCTTATTTTGCGCGTTGAATTCTAACTGTTTGTTCCTGCGGCGGCTGCTCTCGGCAATCGCCTTTTGCATCGAACCGGTCAGGTTATCCGCGTACATAATCACCGTCCCGTTGACATTCCGGGCAGCGCGGCCGGCAGTCTGAATCAGGCTGGTTGCCGAACGCAGGAACCCTTCCTTGTCCGCGTCCAATATCGCCACCAGCGATACCTCCGGCAGGTCCAAGCCTTCCCGAAGCAGGTTTATTCCCACTAAGCAGTCAAAGTCCTTTTCCCTCAACGACTTCAGGATTTTGGAGCGCTCAATGGTCTGGATTTCCGAATGCAGGTATTTTACCCTTAACCCCTTTTCCTGCAAATAGTTGGTCAATTCCTCGGACATGCGCTTAGTCAGGGTGGTTACCAGAACCCGTTCGTTTTTTTTGGCGCGTTCTTTTATTTCGGCGGCTAAGTCCTCGATCTGGCCGTTTGCCGGCCGGATGATCATCCAGGGATCCACTAATCCTGTAGGCCGGATGATTTGCTCGATGACGCGGCCGACGCTTTCCTTCATCTCGTATTCGCCGGGCGTGGCGGAAACAAAGACCATCCTTTTGGTGATGGCGTTAAATTCCTCGAATTTTAACGGCCGGTTATCCAAGCAGGACGGCAGCCGGAAACCATAGTCTACCAAGACTTCCTTCCTGGCCCGGTCGCCCTCATACATTCCCCTGATTTGAGGCACGGTAGCGTGCGACTCGTCAATAATCGTAAGGAAGTCTCCGGGGAAATAATCAATCATCGAATATGGCCGGCTGCCGGCAGGGCGGCCGGAAAGGTGCCGCGAATAATTTTCGATCCCGTGGCAGTAACCGATTTCTTTAAGCATTTCCAGATCGTAATGCGTCCGCGATTCTAAGCGCTGGGCCTCCAGTAATTTGCCGTTGGCGCGCAAAAATTTAAGCCGCTGCTCTAATTCCTGGAGGATTGATCCTGCGGCGGCGTCAATCGCTCCCGGCGAAACCATAAAGTGCTTGGCCGGATAAATAGCGGTTTTCTCCAGCAGGCTGATCGTATCCGCGGATACCGGATCGATTTCGGATATTCTTTCTATAGTCTCTCCCGCCAACTCTACGCGCAGCGCGTGCTCCAGGTAGGAGGGAAATACTTCCACTACATCGCCCCTTACCCGGATCCTGCCGCGGATGAATTCGTAATCGTTCCTTTCATACTGGAGCTGAATCAGGCCGGCGATCAGCCCGTCCCGGGGAATTTTTTTGCCCTTTTCCAGGAAGACGAGCATTTCGCGGTAATCCTGCGGGGAACCGAGATTATAAATGCAGGAGACCGAGGCAACGATTAAACAATCGCTGCGCGACATCAAAGAGGTAGTCGCGGAAAGGCGCAGGCGGTCGAGCCGCTCGTTAATCGAAGAATCTTTTTCGATATAAGTATCCGTGGAAGGGATATAGGCCTCCGGCTGGTAATAGTCGTAATAACTGACAAAATACTCTACCGCGTTCTGCGGAAAAAATTCCTTAAATTCCGAATACAGCTGGGCGGCCAGAGTCTTATTGTGGGATATTACCAGGGTGGGCAGGTTAAGTTCGGCGATACAGTTAGCCAGGGTAAAGGTCTTGCCGGAACCGGTAACGCCGAGCAGGGTATGGAATTTTTCCCCTCTCCTGACCGACTCTGCCAGCGCCCTTATCGCTGCCGGCTGGTCGCCGCAGGGCTTGTAGTTCGAAACCAGTTGGAACTTTTGCATCGGAGGCTTGGCTATATGACTTCCAGGCTGACATCCACGGAGTCGATGGAATGGGTCAGGTCGCCGATGGAGATAATCTCCACTCCGCAAGAGGCAATTCGTTCGATGTTTTTTAAATCCACTCCTCCGGAAACCTCTAATTTGGTAGGCGGATGGTGGCTTTTAAACTCGGTATTATTCCTGATCTTGACCGCCTTCTTAATATCGGCCAGGCTCATGTTATCCAGCATAATCACATCCGGCTTAAAACGCAGGGCGTGTCTGAATTCCTCTAAATTCTGCGCCTCGATCTCGATTTTGAGGCCCTTAGGTACGCTCGGCAGCCGGTCGAGTCCGTCGGTAACCTTGATGTGGTTATCCTTGATCAGGATCATTTCATCCAGGCCCATGCGATGGTTATATCCCCCTCCGACCCTGACGGCGTATTTTTGCAGCTCGCGTAATCCGGGGAGAGTCTTACGGGTATCGGTAATCTTCGTTTTGCAGGGTTCGATCTTCCGGACATATTGCCGGGTCTTTGTGGCTACGGCGGAAAGCATGGAAAGCAGATTGAGCGCTACGCGCTCCGCGGCCAGGATGCCCGCGGCATGACCGGAGATCCTGGCTAGAACCTTGCCATTTTTTACCTTCTGCCCCTCTCTGGCTAAGGGCCTGAAAACGATCCCCTGATCCGCGATTTTAAATACCCGTTCCGCCACCTGCAGTCCGCAGGCCACAAATTCCTCTTTGGCCAAAAATACCGCCTCCACCTTCTTATCTTTGGGGATAGTCAGCGCCGTAGTAATGTCTCCCCGGCCGATATCTTCGATCAGTGCCTGGCGCACGATGCGATCTACCTTTTCCGGGTCTAACCCAAACTTCTTCTCAGAAAGAAAATGCTTATTTGAGGGCATCTTCCACCGCCTTTAGTTTGGAAAGCGTGTTTTTAAGTTCCTTTAATTTCGCCTTTTCATTCTCTACGATTTCGGCGGGGGCGCGCCGGATAAAATCGGTTTTTGCCAATACCGCCTCCTTAGCCTTAATCGCGGAAATTGTTTCTTTGATCCTGCCGGTTAATTTCTCTTTGTATTGCCCGGCGCCGTTTACCCCGGCAAGAGGAATAACTACGTGCAGGCCAAGGGCTATCGCTGCGTATTCATGTTCCTGCCGGGCGTAATGTTCTTCGATGCGCAATTCATTCAATTTAGCCAGTGTCTTTATCTGCCCGGACATCGCCTCCAATAAACCCCGCTTCTGTCTGCTGGCCAAGCAGACTCTGACCGGAATATCCGCCTGCAGGGGGATTCCCAGTTCTGAGCGCATATTCCGGACCAAGGTGATTACGTCAAATACCAGACACATTTCTTTTTCTACCTCTTTATCAATAATCTGTTCCTGCACGTGCGGCCAAGGTTCGGTCATAATGCTTCTCAGTTTAGGTGGGACAGTCCCCTCCTGAGGGAACACTGGAGGAGACTGTCCCCATGACCCGAGCCGCTGCCAAATCTCCTCGGTGATAAAGGGCATTAGCGGATGCAGCGCCCTTAAAGACTTTTCCAGCGCCTTGTACATCACTAACTGATTCTCCGAGTTCTTCAGATCAACTTTGATCATTTCCAGGTACCAGTCGCAGAATTCGTGCCAGAAGAAGGAGTAGAGTAAGTTTGCCGCCTCGTTAAATTTATAAGCGCCCAAAGAACGGTTTACTTCCTTGAGCGCCGCATAAAACCTGCTCAATATCCAGCGGTTGATGCGGCTAAGTTTATTTTTGCTGAAGAATACGGATAAGTCTTCATTCTTATACCCTGGGTCCAGGTTCATCAGGATAAAACGCGAGGCATTCCAGATCTTATTGGCAAAATTCCTGCCCTGTTCGAACCTTTCCTTGGATAAATAGACATCTTGTCCCTGAGCAGTCAGGGAGACTAAGCTGAAACGCAAGGCATCCGCCCCGTATTCAGCGATAATTTCCAGGGGATCGATAATATTGCCTAAGGATTTGGACATTTTCTTGCCTTCGATATCGCGCACCGTGCCGTGGATATAGACATCGCGAAAAGGCTTCTTGCCGATGAAGGCAAACCCGGCCATAATCATCCGGGCGACCCAGAAGAAGATGATCTCAGGGGCGGTGACTAAGACTGAGGTGGGATAGAAATATTCAATGTCACTTGGTGAAGGGTGAAGGGTGGATGGTGAAGGGTGGATTTTGTCTATCCTTGACCCTATATTCGGCCAGCCGAGAGTGGCAAAGGGCCAGAGCCAGCTCGAGAACCAGGTATCTAAGACGTCTTCGTCCTGATAGATATCGCTTGAGCCGCACACGGGGCATTTCTCCGGCCTTGTCCGCGACGCAATAACGCCCTTTGGCTTATCGCTTATCGCTAATCGCTTATCGTTATCTTTAATGTCGATATGCGATATGCAATTCTTGCAATAATACACCGGCAGACGATGCCCCCACCAGATTTGCCTTGAGATACACCAGTCCTGGATATTCTCCATCCAGTTCAGGTATACCTTAGTCCAGCGCTTGGGATAAAATTTAATTTTGCCTTTTTTGACCGCCTCGATCGCCGGCCCCGCCAAAGGTTTCATCTTCACGAACCATTGCTTAGAGAGATACGGTTCGATTAATGTATGGCAGCGGTAGCAATGCCCGGCGGATAACTGGTGCGGCTGGACTTTTTCCAGCAGCCCCTTTTCTTTTAAATCTTCCAGAATGACTTCGCGGGCCTCAAACCTGTCCATGTCTTTGTAGTCAGCGGCATTTTCGTTCATCCGGCCATCCGGGCGCATCACCTTGATAAATTCTAAGCCATGCTTTTTACCCAGGCCGTAATCATTGGGGTCATGCGCCGGAGTTACCTTGACTGCCCCGGTGCCGAATTCCATATCCACCATGTTATCGGCGATAATTTTTATTTCCCGGTTTACCAAAGGCAAAATCAGCGTCCTGCCGATAAAATGCTTATAACGTTTGTCTTTGGGGTTAACCGCCACCGCCGTATCGCCGAGCATTGTTTCCGGGCGGGTAGTTGCTACGACAATGTATTCGTCGTGGGCCGTGGGCCGTGGGCCGCGGGTCTTAGTTAGACCAAAGACACAGGACACATGACCCACGACCAAAGGATATTTAATGTAATACAAGTTACCCTTCAGCTCCCTATGCGGCGCTTCCTCGTCGGAAAGCGCGGTCTGGCAGCGCGGGCACCAGTTAATAATATAAGTTCCTCTATAGATCAGCCCTAATTCAAAAAGCCTGATAAAGACCTCGACTACGGCTTTGGAGTACTCTTCATCCATGGTGAATCTGGCGCGGCTCCAGTCACAGGAAGCGCCTAATTTTTTCAGTTGTTTGATAATAGTTGAGCCGTATTGCTCTCTCCACTGCCAGACGCGTTCGATAAATTTCTCCCTGCCCAGGTCCTGGCGTCTTAGCTTTTCCTTGGCAAGCGCCTTTTCCACCACATTCTGCGTGGCAATGCCGGCGTGGTCAGTGCCGGGTATCCAGAGCGCTGCGCAGCCAAGCATGCGGTGGTAACGGATTAAAATATCCTGGATAGTATTATTTAGGGCGTGGCCCATATGTAAAATACCGGTAACGTTTGGCGGCGGGATAACTATGCAGAATGGTTTTTTGGCGGGGCCGGCCTGTGCGGAAAATAAACCGCGCTCCTCCCAGAACTGATACCACCTGTCTTCTGCTTCTTTGGGATTGTAACGGGCGGGAATTTCATTCATCTACGTTTGCTTTATCCTTCAATAATTTATATTCTACGCTATCCACCAGTGCTTGCCAGCTGGCTTCAATGATGTTCTCC
>Ga0156240_111_pt2 | contig 15845 bp, 14 predicted proteins | sample RifCSPlowO2_12_FD_107887 | JGI IMG/M metagenome (GOLD analysis project Ga0156240, IMG submission 107887) | Omnitrophica WOR_2 bacterium RIFCSPLOWO2_12_FULL_51_8
AGGAATCAGGCCGGCAGGAGCCTGGTATTCGCCTTTATGGGCGGGTATCACGGCCGGACCCTGGCCGCCTCGGCAATTACCTCGAGTTTCCGCTACCGCGAGCGCTTCGGCCACTTTGGAGAGCGCGCGTTTTTTGTGCCGTTTCCCTATTGCTTCCGCTGCCCCTACGACAAAAAAAGGGACTTCTGCGATTTTTACTGCCTGAAGCAGTTTGAGCGGCTCTTTGATAGCGAGTATTACTCCATAGTGAATAAGAAAACCAACCAGTGCGAATTTTCCGCTTTCTATATCGAAGCCGTCCAGGGCACCGGCGGGTACCTGGTGCCGCCGCAGGAATATTTTGCCGGCTTAAAAGAAATCCTCGACCGCTATAATATACTCCTGGTAGACGACGAAATTCAGATGGGTTTTTTCAGGACGGGAAAATTCTGGGCCGTCGAGCACTTCAATGTCACGCCGGACATCATTGTCTTCGGCAAGGCCCTGACCAACGGCCTCAATCCCATTTCCGGCGTCTGGGCCAAAGAGCGGCTGATCTCGCCCAGTGTGTTCCCCCCGGGATCAACCCATTCTACTTTTTCCTCCAACCCCTTAGGCACGGCAGCGGGCCTGGAGGTGATGAAATTAATCGAGGAATCAAATTTCAGCGCCGAAGTCCCCCGCAAGGGGCAGTATTTCCTTTCGCGCCTGCGCAAGCTGCAGAAAAAATACCCGCAGATGGGCGATGTGGATGGTTTAGGCCTGGCCTTGAGGGTAGAGATCTGCGAGGATGACGGTTATACCCCGAGTAAGCGGCTGACTGACGCGATAGCGGAATTGGGCTTAAGCGGCAGGCTGAGCGCCAGAGGCCGGCGGCGCGGGTTGATCCTTGATGTGGGCGGATACCACAAGAATGTCTTTACCATCGCGCCGTCGTTCTATATTACGGAAAAAGAAATCGATTTAGGGATAGAGCTTTTCGAAGAGGCGCTGTCCAAGGCAGTCAGGAAGTCGTAACCTTTTTGATTATTTCCACTATGGATGCCATGTCCCTGGCGGTCAAGAAAGTATTGGTGGATAGGCTGAGGGAATGTCTTGCCAGGTTTTTGGCATGCGGGTAATTTCTTTTTTCCACTATGCCTTCCAGGTAAGGGTAGTTCGGGATGCTCGCGGCGTAGATCCGCGAGGCCCCTAAGCCTCGCAAGAGCCGTTCGGCCCGGATTTTTTTCTCTTCTTCGGAAAAAAGCAGAGTCAGGTAAGGGTAGACGGCTTTTGTCCCGGCAGGCTCGCCGATGATTTTTATTCCGGCTGTCTGGCGCAGCCCGGAAATATAGAAAAAGGCCTTTTTCCTTTGCTCTTCGTTTTCATCTGTGAGCCTGCGGAAATCCAAGTGGGCAATAGCCTTTCTGAAAGAGGAAACGCGGTGCAAAGGGAAATTGATGCTGAAATTTTCCGCCTGCGCCTTGATCGGCTGCCCGAGTTTCTCCCAGCAGGCCTGCGGCAGGCGCCAGACATACCAGAAAAGCGCGGGCCGGTAAAAAAGCCAGTACCCGCATAATTCCACGATCCTCAGGGCTTCCATCAGGGCGTCCCGGCGCACTAAGCGTCGGATGGCCTGATCAACCTCGGCGGCAAATTCCCCGCTTCGCACGGCAATCGCGCCGCCCTCATAGATCGTCAGGCCCTTGCCGCGGGCCAGGCTGAAAAAAGAAAAATCTCCGCAGGCGCCGGTTTTTTCCCCTTTGTATTGCGCGCCCAATGACTGCGCGCAGTCTTCGATGAGCAGGAGCTGATGCCGGGCGGCAATACTTTTTAGGGCATCCAGGTCCAGCGGGATCCCTCCTAAGTGCACGGCCACGATGGCCGCGATATCGCGGTTATCCTGGCAGAGTTGTTCTAATTCTGGGAGCCAGAAATCAAAATTATCCTCATTGGTGTCGCAAGGCGCGACTTTAAGTCCGGCGCGGTGGATTGCCAGGGGCAGGAGCGGACAGACAAAGGCAGGGATGATTACTGTGCGCTTGTGGGATAATCTTTTGAGCGCCTCCAGGATCAGGAAAAACGCCGCGGTGCCGGAACAGGTCAGCCAGGCAAAGGGGAGCCCGAGGTAATCTTTGAAATCATCCTCGATCGAACCGCAAAACCCTCTTTTCCGGAAAAGAGGCAATAAGCCCCGGGCGGAAAAGGGGAAACCGGCAGTAGGCGGTATTTGGCGGGTTATGCCCATTTAGACTTACGCGAAGAATTAGTTAAAATGATGCTTATTTTATGATAGAATACACTTTAGATGCAAACAGCAATGGATCCAGAGCAGATGTTTAAAAAGAAGCTCACCTTAAAGATATTATTATTCCTGGCGGCTACCGATATTCTGGAAACCCTGACCCAGCTTTGTTTCAAGAAGAGCGTTTTTTCGGCAATCGGTCTCGATTCTCCGGGCCTCGCGGGGTTAGGAGCTGTCTTAAAGACCGCTTTTTCTTCGCCGTTACTCTGGTGTGGATTTGCGGCCGTGGCGGTTACCTTTATCATCTGGTCGACCGTTCTTTCTAAAATAGACCTGAGCGTGGCGGTGCCGGTAGCCAGTTTCAGCTATATCCTGGTCCCGCTTGCCTCGATTATCTTCCTGCGGGAAAAAATCAGTATTTTGCGCTGGGCAGGGATATGTTTTATCATTGCGGGGGTAATTTTTGTCTCGCTCTCCAGCCGGGAAAGGGTAAAGACAGAATGAAGCCGGCGGTCTTTCTTATTCTGCCTCTAATTATGCTGAGCAGCGCCTGTGATACCATCAATCAGCTTTTCCTGAAATCTGCGATCAATTCCCTGCATACTTCCCTCTCAGCAAATATCTGGCAGGTCCTTAAGTTCGTGCTGCGCCTGCTCAAGTACCCGCGGGTCTGGTTCGGATTCATCTTCAGCCTGGTATCCCTGTGCCTCTGGCTCTATGTCTTATCGCAGGCAGACCTGAATCTGGCCTTTTCCTTAGACAGCATGCATTATATCTTCATTGCCCTTTCTTCCAAGGCCTTTCTCCGGGAAAAGGTGGGCATAAAACGCGTCTCCGGGACGATTCTGATCATTATCGGCATAACTCTGGTAAGCTTGAGTTAATACAAAACATCCTGCTAGAACTGGTAGACTATCCCGGTGAGGATAAAATAATTATTTATCCCGCGGTTCGGCTCTTTGATGCCGGCGTTAGAGAGGTGGCGGAGGCGGCCTTCGAGGGTGATGGCGGTACGTTGGCTGAAAAAATAATGCAGGCCTACCCCGGCCTGTTCGGTGAAGTTGAAACGGGTGGACTGTTCCGGGGTATGCTGGGACATATAGACCATACCTAAGCTCGCCTTGATATACGGCTGTAATTTGGCTGTCTGCGGCAGCAGGCCGACCTTCAGGCCGAAATTCGTCCCGGCCTCCGCGTTAGAACTGGGGGTGAAGACATAATTTACGAAGGGCTCGATCTGGAACTGCAGCAGGTAAGGCGGATTGAAATTCAGCTTGCGGGTAAAAACCTTCAAATCAAAGTTGAGGTCGACTATCAGGGGAACAAGCTGGTAGACCCTTCTTTTTTCGCGGACAACATACCAATTCCGGGAGCGTATCCTGCCCTGACTGTAACCGGTAAGCGCCTCCATCCCGCTGAAAAACCTGGGCGGTGTTTCTTCGGCGGGTGCGGGGCCCGCAGTAATCATCCCGGCGAAAAATAATATAAAGACAAACGTTCTTCTCATCTTTAGCCAGATTATAGCTAAATACCCGCTCAATGCAAGTGAAATTTATACCCATAGCTTCACCCCGGATAGCGAGCGCACAAAAATACTGGATTAGCCGGCTTTCCGTGTTAAAATAATCCGTAAAATTACCATGAAAAATAACCATAAAGATAACTGCGGCCCCCAGATTAACGGCAGGCATAAGCCGCAGGTGCTGGACTTTGATTACTTAGGCTGCCCGGGAGAAGCCCTGTTGGATAAACTACAGACTTCCCTAAAGGGCCTCAGCGAAAAAGAGGCCCTGCTGCGGCTTAAGGAATACGGCTATAACGAACCGGCCAAGAAAAAGAAACGCACTATCCTGAAGGCGATCCTCTCCAAATTCATCAACCCCCTGGTGGCAGTGCTTTTGATTATCGCGGGGTTCTCGCTGTTCTTCGGAGAAAAAATCAGCGCCCTGCTGGTATCCCTGATGGCGGTGATGAGCGTATTTTTGTCTTTTATCCAGGAGCACCGCGCAGGCATTGAGGCGGAACGTTTAAGCGAAATGGTGCGCGCCACATCCACTGTCTTCAGGAACGGAAAACCCAGAGAAATAAAGATCAGGGAGATCGTCCCCGGCGATATCGTCGACCTCTACGCCGGGGATATGATCCCGGCGGACCTGAGGATCATCTCCTGCAAAGACCTTTTTATCAACCAGGCCTCGCTTACCGGCGAGTCATTCCCGATAGAAAAATTCTCCGCGCCGGTTTTACCTGCGGGGGCTGCTTCGTCCGAGTCGGCCAATATCGCCTTTATGGGATCGACCGTAGTCAGCGGCACGGCGCTGGGGGTGGCGGTGAAAACCGGCATCTGGACCCAGTTCGGCGAGCTGTCGCGCCGGCTGGCAACCATACGCATCGAGACTGGTTTTGATCAAGGCATCCGCCAGTTTACCTGGCTGATGGTCCGGGCGATGTTCTTTATGGTCATATTCATCTTTGCCATTAATGCCATCCGTCGTTCCGATATCATCCAATCGCTGCTTTTTTCCTTAGGCGTGGCAGTGGGACTGACACCGCAAATGCTGCCGATGATCGTGGCGATCGACCTTTCCCAGGGCGCAATCTCCATGTCCAAGAAGGGGGTAATCGTCAAGCGGCTGAACTCCATCCAGAATTTCGGGGCGATGGATGTGCTCTGCAGCGACAAGACCGGGACGATCACCCTCGACAAGATAGTGTTGGAGAAGTACTGCGACGTGGTTCGTAAAGAAGATGACGGCGTATTGAGGTACGCCTATATCAACAGCTTCTATCAGACCGGCCTGAAGAACCTCCTGGACCGGGCAATCCTCAAACACCAGAAACTGGCGATCCAGCAGGCCAGGAAGATAGACGAAATCCCCTTTGATTTTTCCCGCAAGATTATGTCCGTAGTGGTAGAGATGGGGGATCGGCATGCCCTGATCGCAAAAGGCGCTCCCGAGGAGATCTTCCACCGCTGCAACCGCTATGAACTGGAAGGCGAAATCCTGGAAATGGAGGAGCTGATCCTTTCCGACCTAAAGGAGGAATACGACTATTTGAGTTCCGAAGGCTTCCGGGTCCTGGCCGTAGCCTACAAAGATATGGGGGTTAAAAAAGAAGTTTATGCCAAAGACGATGAAAAGGATTTAATCCTTAAAGGTTACGTTGCTTTTCTTGATCCGCCCAAACCGTCGGCAAAATTAGCGATCCTGGCGCTAAAGAAGTTAGGGATAGATTTCAAGGTCCTCACCGGCGATAACGAGTTGGTGACTAAGAAAATTTGCAGCGAGGTGGGCCTGGATGTTAAAGGTTTGGTCTGCGGGGATAGGGTCGATAAAGCTAGCGACCAGGAATTAAGGAGGCTGGTAGAGGGCGCTACGGTGTTCGCCCGGCTCTCGCCGTTACAGAAGGAGAGGGTGATCCGCTGTCTGCATGAAAATAAGCATATCGTCGGTTACCTCGGAGACGGCATCAACGACGCCCCGGCCCTGAAATCTTCTGACGTAGGCATTTCCGTCAACAACGCCGTGGACATCGCCAAGGAATCCGCGGATATGATTCTTTTAAGGAAGAGCCTCGCCGTGCTGGAGGACTGCGTGATCGAGGGCAGGAAGACTTTCGGCAACATCGTCAAATACATCAAGATGGGCTCCAGCTCCAATTTCGGGAATATGCTCAGCATGACCGGGGCGAGCTTATTCCTCCCTTTCCTGCCGATGCTGCCTATCCAGATACTGCTGAATAATTTCCTTTATGATTTATCCCAGGTAGCGATCCCCACCGACGCAGTGGACAGGGAATATCTCAAGAGCCCCCGGCCGTGGAACGTCGGCTATATCAAAAAATTCATGCTGATCATCGGGCCGGTCAGCTCGGTTTACGACTTCCTGACCTACGGGGTGATGCTTTTTATTTTCCGCGCCCAGGCAGAGTTGTTCCACACCGGCTGGTTCATTGAATCCTTATGCACCCAGACCCTGGTGATCCACGTTATCCGTACCGGCAAGATCCCCTTTATCGAAAGCCGGCCCAGCAGGTTCCTGGTATTAACTTCGCTCCTGATTGTGGCAATCGGCATGGCCATTCCTTTTTCGCCGCTGGCTAAACCTTTCGGCTTTGTCGCGCCGCCGCCCTGGTATTTCGCGGCCTTAGCTGTGATAGTGATAACTTATTTGTTTCTGGTGCAGGCGCTGAAAAGCTGGTTTATCAGGAAATACGGAAGCGAATAAAGTAGAAGATTTAACGGTAATTATGGCTAAGATAACTTTGCGTATTACGGATATGCACTGCGCTACCTGCGCGTTGAATATCGAGCAGGCGCTTAAGCGGCTGGGGGGTGTGGCCGGCGCTCAGGTAAATTTTGCCGCTGAGATAGCCTTCATAGAGTTTGACCCGCAGAAAGTAAACGCCGCCAGCCTGGTCAACGCGATAAAGCAGGCCGGCTATTCCGCCCAAGAGGCCGGAGGATTAACGCTCTCTCCGGGCGGGGAACTGCAGAGATTAAAGCTGAAGGTGGTCGTCTCTGTTGTCCTTTCGCTTGCCTTAATGTTGATCGCGATGGGCGCGGATTCAGGCATGGCCTTTGCGCAGTTCCTCTTAGCCTCCGCGGTTTTATCCTGCGGGTATACTATTTTTTCCCGCGGGGCCTCAAGCCTCTGGCGCAACCGGCGGGCAAATATGGATACCCTGGTTGCCCTGGGAGTGGGCAGCGCTTACCTATATAGTGTAGCCGCAAGCTTCAACGTTTGGCTGGGCGGCGGCATAGCCAAGGAAGGGCATCTTTATTACGAGGTAGCCGCGTTTCTGCTTACCTTTATATTGCTGGGCAGGTACCTGGAGGCGTTGACCAAAAGGAGGACTTCCCAGGCCATCCAGAAGCTTGCTGCCCTGCGGCCGCAGACTGCCCTGGTGGTCAGGGAGGGGCAGGAACGTCAGATCCCGGTCGAAGAATTAGCAGCCGGCGACATAGTGGTGGTAAAGCCGGGCGGGGTGGTCCCGGTAGATGGCGAAGTCATTGCCGGTTATTCCAGCGTAGACGAATCCTTGGTTACCGGCGAGAGCATTCCTCAGGAAAAAGGCATTGGCTCGGCGGTGATCGGAGGCACCTTGAATAAAAGCGGGTCTTTCCGCCTCCGGGCGACTAAAGTCGGAAAAAATACCACGTTGAGTCAGATTATCAAAATGGTAGAAGAGGCACAGGGCTCGAAAGCGCCGGTGCAGGAATTAGCGGATAAGGTTGCCGCGATTTTCGTGCCGGCGGTTTTTCTGATTGCGCTGGCAGGCTTTCTGTTTTGGTTTTTACTGGCCGGCAAGGCCTTTGCCTTCAGCCTGGGCATATTTATCGCGGTGCTGATTATTGCCTGCCCCTGCTCGCTGGGCCTGGCTACGCCAACGGCGGTAATGGTGGCTACGGGCCGGGCCGCGGAGTGCGGCATCATTATTAAAAATGCCGCCAGCCTGCAGATGGCGCAGAGTATTGATATGGTCGTCTTCGATAAGACCGGCACGCTGACCGTGGGTAAACCCAGGGTCACGCACATCAAAAGTTATATCCGCGACGAGACCGAGGTCCTGCGGCTGGCAGCCGCCCTGGAAAATAAATCCGAGCACCCCCTGGCGGAAGCGATCCTGGAATACGCCCGCCTGCATCAGGTAAGTTTTCCCGAGGCAGAAGGTTTCATTTCCCTGCCGGGTAAAGGGGTTAAGGCCGTAGTAGCCCAGGCACAATTAGCCCTCGGCAACCGTAAGCTGATGCAGGAAGAGGGTATTGATATAGAGAAGGCGGCCTTGGACCTGGAGCAGTTAGAAGGCCAGGGCCTGACAGTGATGTTTTTGGCCAGGGGCAAACAACTGATCGGCCTGGTGGCGGCGAGGGATGAACTGAAGAGCCACGCCCAGCGCGCGGTCCAGAAATTGAAGTGGATGGGCAAGCGCGTAGCAATGGTCAGCGGGGATAATAGCAGGACCGTGCAGGCCATTGCCCAGGAAGCGGGGATTACGGAAGTCATGGCTGAGGTATTGCCGTTGGAAAAGGCGGGGGAAATTAAAAGGCTGCGCCTGCAGGGCAGGAAGGCGGCCTTTGTGGGAGACGGCTTGAATGACGCCCCGGCGCTGGCGGCGGCAGACTTAGGGATTGCCATCGGCAGCGGCACGGACGTGGCCCAGGATGCCGCGGGAATCATCTTAGTCAAAGACGATTTAAGGGATGTGGTCACCGCGATTGACCTGGCGGGCTTTGCGATGAGAAAGATCAAGCAAAACCTCTTCTGGGCGTTTTTTTATAACCTTATCGGCATCCCGGTGGCCGCCGGACTTTTTTACGCTTACGCGGGAGTCCTCTTAAATCCCGTCTTAGCCGGCGCGGCGATGAGCCTCAGCTCATTATCGGTGGTCGCCAATTCCCTGACCATCAGGAGATACCGGGGGAAATTTTAATTTTTTTCTTGACAAAAGATACAAATATGGTATCATTACTTTTGCCTAATAATGGTACCAATATAATATCATTTATATTTTGGCCTATTATGAAACTTATAACCAGAAACACAGATTACGCTGTAAGGGCCCTTAGGTTTATCGCAGGGAATAAAGATAGGATAATCTCAGTTACGGATTTGGTTAAGAAGCTGAAGATACCCCGGCCGTTTTTAAGAAAAATCCTCCAGATATTGAACAAAAACAGGATTCTTGAATCGTATAAAGGCCAAGGCGGCGGATTCCTTTTGGCTCTTCCGGCCAATAAAATATTTTTAGTAGATTTAATTGAGATATTGCAGGGACCGTTGAAACTAAACGAGTGTATCTTTAAAAAGAAGATTTGCCCGGATAGGAATAGCTGTCTTTTAAGAAGGAAAATTGTTGATATCGAAAGAAATGCAATTGCGGAATTAAAATCTGTTACTATAGCATCTTTATCCCGTTAGAAAATAACCCGTGGCTTGTCGCAGGGTTATTCCATATTTTATGAACCCCGTTAGAGATAAATCTCTAAACGGGATGAGTTTTCTAACGGGATTTATTGCAAGATGAAAGCTAAAGTTATAAGCAAACCCCGTTAGAGAACTTCGTTCTCTAACGGGGCAAAAGGGAAATTAGAAAAATTGATAAGAAGAATGTACTACTTAACCAAAAAGGAGGATGTGGCAATGGATTTTAAAACATATCGCAACCAGCCAGCGGACGAGTTGTCAGACTATATGTATAAGGTAGCAAGAGAAGATAATATGGAAACGGTTTATGAACGGTTTGCCAAACAACAGCCGCAGTGTGCATTTGGCGCAATGGGGGTATGCTGCACCTTATGCACGGACGGCCCCTGCCAGATTACCAGAAAGGCAAAGAGGGGAGTCTGTGGCGCCTCGGCTGATTTGATAGTAGCCAGGAACTTGCTCTTAAAGTGTGCGCAAGGCACAGCAGCCAATGTCTATCATGCGCGCAATGTAGCCAGGACATTAAAAGCGGTTGGCGAAGGGAAAGCTGATTATAGCATTAAAGAAGAGGGTAAATTAAAGGGCATAGCCAGCCGATTTGGGATTAACGGAAACAGAACGCTTGAAGAAGTAGCCAGCGAATTTGGGGCGTTCTTCATAGACCAGATTAATAGTAATGATTATGAAGCGCTCAAATTAGTCAGGGTATTAGCCCCTAAGAAACGCTTAGCAATATGGGAAAAGCTTGGCATTGTTCCCGGAGGGCCTAATTCCGAAGTGGCCACAGCGCTTTCTAAAGCGATGACTAATGTTAATAACGATGTGGTGGATTTATTGCTCCATTGTTTGCGTTTAGGGATTGCCAACGAATATGCCGGACTTTTTGGGATTACCACGATGCAGGAGATCCTGGCAGGCATAGCCTCCCCGAATCAGGGCGAAGTAAATATAGGTATATTAGACCCTGAGGCAGTAAATGTGCTAATGCACGGGCATCAACCCCTTCTTGCGATTAAAGTGTTGGAAGCTGCGCGCGATAAGAAGTGGCAGGAGAGGGCAAGGAAGGCCGGAGCCAAAAACGGCCTTAAGATATACGGCTCCTTATGCGAAGGCCAGCAGATTTTTAATATTGCTTCAGAGTATAAGGATGTCTTTTTTGGCCAGATAGGCAATTGGATACAGCAGGAATTAGTGTTAGCTACGGGAGCAGTAGACGTATTGGCTTTTGACTACAACTGTGTGATGCCCACCATCTCTGAAGAGTTTGCGCCGAAATACCATACAAAGTTAATCTCAACAGACAAAACCATCCGGCAGGCTAATGTGGAGCGGCTTGAATTTGAGTCAGATAATGCTAAGGAAATCGCAGAAAAAATTTTGGAGAGGGCGGTAGAGGCTTTTGGGAAGAGAGGTAAGGTTAATATTCCTTCAGTGAAACATTCCGCAATGGCGGGTTTTACCACTGAGAGCGTAGTAAGCGCCTTAGGAGGCTCGGTTCAGCCGTTGATAGACGCCATTGCCTCAGGTTCAATTAAAGGCGTTGCCGCGGTCGTGGGCTGTACCACGGTCAGGGAATTCCAGTCGGGCAGGCATATAGTCGGTTTGACAAAAGAGCTTATTAAGAGGGATATCTTAGTGATCGGCGCAGGTTGTTGCTCAAGCACAATGCAGAACGCTAATCTAATGTCCCCAGATGCTGTGAGCGAAGCAGGCAGGAATTTAGCCTCGGTGTGCTCTAGTTTAGGGGTGCCTCCATGTTTATCTTATGGTAGTTGTACGGATATTGGCAAGATTATCCAAACGGCAGTTGCTCTGGCTGATGCCCTTGGGGTTGATGTCCCGGATTTACCAGTTGTTGCTTCAGCGCCTGAATATATGGAACAGAAGGCTGTAGCAGACGCTTTCACTGCTGTTGCATTTGGCCTGACTCTGCATTTATCTCCCGCCCCTCCGGTTCTGGGTAGCCCGACAGTAACTAAGATTTTGACGCAAGATGTTGAGTCTTTAACGGGCGGAAAGGTATTTGTGGAACTCGATCCGGTTAAAACAGCAGATGCAATAGAGGAACATATTTGCAAGAAGCGTAAGGCATTGGGCTTGAAAGTAGACGGCGTGTTAGCTAAAAAATAATTTTTGGAGGAAGGTGTGCTATGAAAAGACTCATGGTAAAGCTTGAAAGATGCAGTGGATGTAAACGGTGCGAATTAGCCTGTATGGAGGAGCATTCTGCTCAGAAGAACTATTGTCTGGCAACATTAGGCGCCCCTGAGCCAAAAACGAGAATTTTTGTCGAATCCATCAATGATCGCCCTATGCCTGTGGTATGCAGGCATTGTAATGAGCCGTTATGTGTAAGCGCCTGTATGGCTGGGTGTATGCAGAAAGATCCGGTTACAGGTATAGTGAATAATATGGGTCACGAACAGCAGTGTGTAGGGTGCTGGATGTGTATTATGGCTTGCCCTTACGGTGTAATCAATCCTTCTTTTGATGTTGCGCAAACAGGAAAAAATGCATTTGCCCAGGCATTAAAGTGTGATTTTTGTCCAGAGAGAGAAACGCCGGCTTGCGTAGTAGCCTGCCCTAATGATGTTTTAGAGGCTGAGGAAATAAAAGAATAATTAATAAGTATCCCAAAGGGAGGCGTATATGCGATATGTGATTATTGGCAGCAGTGCAGCAGGCGCGCAGGCAGCAGAGGAGCTGTGCGCCTTAGACAAAGATAGCAAGATAGTGGTTGTATCGCAGGAAGGCTATCCGCCTTACTCGCGCTGTCTTATTTCTCGCTACGCGGATGGCAGGTTATTAGAAAGTGATCTTTATTTTAAAACCAAGGATTTTTTCAAAAAATGCGGCGTTGAAGAGAATTTACATACTACGGCCGCAAAAATAGACAGGGCTGCAAAAAAATTGATCTGTGAAAATGCTAAAGAGATAGAATACGATAAACTATTAATTGCCACAGGAGCCAGGCCTCGGTTTCCCAAAATAGACGGATTAGATTTAAGCGGAGTTACCTGCTTCCATTCTTTAGATGACGCCTATCGTGTTGCGGAGTCAGTAGCCTTTGTCAAAGAAGCTGTGGTGGTGGGCGCCGGGTTCGTAGGGCTTGAGGCTGCCTATGCGCTCACCAGGCTGGGCATAAAAGTTACCGTTGTAGAAAGATGCTCCCAGATATTGCCTAACCAATTAGATATCATCGCCAGCAAAATAATCCAAAGAGACCTTGAAGAGTTGGGCGTAGAGGTTATTCTCAATGAAAGCCTCATTTCTATTAATGGAACAGAGTCAGTATATGACGTGACTACTGCGGATAAGGCACATATCAAATGTGAGTTTGTCGTTATTGCCACTGGCATAACTCCTAACAAAGAACTGGCAGAACAAGCAGGGCTGGATACAGATAGAGGGATTCTGGTAGATGAGTTTTTGATGACTTCTGATGCGAATATTTTTGCTGCAGGGGACTGTATTGAGATTCAAGATGTATCTACAGGCAAAAGGACACTTTCTGCCACTTGGTTTAATGCGGTTTTGCAGGCAAAATTTGCTAGCCACAATATGGCTGGCGGAAGGAGAAGATACACCGGCGCCGTGGGAATTCAAAATGCGGTGCAGTTTCATCAGATACCGGCTATATCATTCGGTAAAACATTAATAGAAGACGAAAGCAGCGACGGCTATGAAGTGATAAGCATCCACTCAGGAAATGTGTATAAGAAGCTGGTATTAAAAGAAGATAAAATTTGCGGGATGATTTTTGTGGGCGATATAGCTAAATCCGGATTCTATGCGGCATTAATTCGCCAGGAGGTAGATGTATCTAAATACAGGGATAAATTGTTAGACCAGGACTTTAGTTATGCCTATTTTAAAGACGAGAATTTCGGCCAAATGGACCCCTACAAAACTATTCCGGCATGCTGGGGGAGTCCTGTGTGGTGGCTTCAGCGCGCACAATGTATGGGCATCGGCTCATAAGAAAAACAGAAGGCATTTAATGATGGACATAAAGGCTATTGAATTAGATTTACGAAAATTAAGCATGACAGATAGGCATACCAGGATATTTAGTGCCTTGAAGGAGCTAAAAGAGCAAGATGCCATTATTATAACCAATGACCATGACCCAAAGCCACTGCAGTATCTCCTAAAAGCAGAATTTAAGAATACATTTAGTTGGGAGTATAAAAAGCAGGGCCCGGATGAATGGGTGATCGAGATAAAGAAGCTTTACCCCGGGGACAGTCTAACCGCAGAGCAAAAGGGGAAAAGAGAAAAATTAAAACAGGCGCTTAAAAAACTTCATGAGGCGCCGCCGCAAGATTTAGAGAAAGTTAAGAAAAAAGCAGTAATTTATTTTAAAGATACTGATCCTAAAGAGCTTGCCTTGGTTGAACAAGAGCTTATTCAGGAAGGCACCAGCCGCCAAGAGATGAAAAGGCTCTGCGATGTGCACCTAGAAGTAATGAAAGAGCAGCTTGGAGTAAAGGCAAAACGTATAAAACTGCCGGCATGGCATCCGATTACAATTCTTAAAGACGAGCATAAGATAATAAAGCGCAATCTAAAAAAGCTTAAACGCATACTAGAGAAATTAAAAACTGCTGGTTCGTTTGAGAAGGCAAGGCATCAGATTAATACCTTAAAAGAGCTCTCGCATTTTTTCTTAGAAACAGAAAAGCATCATCAGAGAGAAGAGGAGGCAATTTTCCCGAGATTGATAGCGCACGGCGTAACCGAACCGCCGGAAATATTTAAAGAGGACCATGTAGAGTTTAAAACAAAGAAGAAGAGCCTCTTTGAAATTACGATGAACGCACAGACTAAAGATTTCAAAGAATTCGTAGAGGCGCTTAGCCCTTTAATAGAGTTTTTGGTTAAGAATCTCGATGACCATATTTATAAAGAAGACAATATTCTTTATCCTATGTCGCTTGAAACTCTAGAAAAAGATGAATGGAAGGATGTGCGCAAAAAATTCGACGCTATAGGATATTGTTGCTTTGTGCCGGTTGATTTTCAGCCAAAGGCTGACCCGCCCATATATAAATTATCGGTGGCGGGAAAGAAGAAAAAGGGCCGATAGAATGGAAAGGTATCTTAATACGCCCATAAAAGAAATTATTACCAGCTTCCCGGAGGTTGGGAAAATCCTTGAGGAATATAGCATTGGCTGCGTTCCTTGCACTTTAGGCTCCTGTTTACTGAAGGATATCGTGGCAATACATAATCTTGCCGAAGACAAGGAATTAGAGTTAATGTACCGGATAGAAAAGACTATCTATCCAGAAAGAGACATTAAAAAGCCCGTATTCAAGGCGTCTAAAAAAGAACCGGATAAGGAGATAAGGTATTCTCCGCCGATGAAGAGATTAGTGGATGAGCATACATTGATTAAAAAATGGATTGGACGGATACCGCAAGTAATTGAAAATGTAGATATTGAATCAGAATCTGGCAGCCAATTGATTTTAGACGGCCTTGATTTTATCCGATTTTACGCAGATAAATTCCATCATGCCAAAGAAGAAGATATACTGTTTGATTACACGGATAAAAATTTAGATATTATTAGAACCATACTTGCTGACCATGAGGCAGCGCGGGGGCATGTTAAGGAAATGTTAAAGGCAATTGGAGAAAAAGATACAAATGCAATTATCGGACATCTATGTGCCTATAAAGACCTTTTGACCGAACATATAAAAAAGGAAGATGAAATTCTGTATCCCTGGATTGATAGAGGGCTTTCCACAACTCAGGTGGGAGAACTATTCGCCAAATTTAACGAGGCAGAAGAAAAGATGGATAAGGGGGTGATAGAAAAGTGCCAAAAGTTCATCGCAGAGGCAGAACAAAGAATAGAAAATTTTCACCGCTCATAAGCGGGATCCCGCAAAATGCGGGAAGAACCAAAAAAGGAGGAAGCAAAATGATGGACGGATGCCCAGGCGCAAGAACGCAGGATTTTAGAGAAAAAGAAACTAAAGGTGATGAATCAGGTAAGAGGCAATCGCAATTAAGGCAATGGCCAATTCAATTACATCTGGTATCGCCAGAAGCGCCATATTATCAAAAGGCAGATGTGCTTTTGTCAGCAGATTGCGTGGCTTTTACCGTAGGAGATTTCCATAAGGATTATCTTAAGGGAAAGAGTATTGCCATCGCTTGTCCAAAACTTGACGAAGGACAGGATGAGTATGTTGAGAAAATTAAATCCTGGATAGATGATACCAAGATTAACACGCTTACGGTAATGATTATGCAGGTTCCTTGTTGTGGTGGCTTGGTGGCTATGGCACAACAAGCCTTGCAGTCAGCGAAGAGGAAAATACCGGTTAAGTCTATAGTGGTCAGCCTTCAGGGAGACATTCTTTCAGAAGAATGGGTTGAGGCATAAGCCGGTAAGGCAATGGTTTGGCTCATATAGCCAAAGCCATAACAGGAGAAATATGTGCGGGATTGGGACGAAATGGAAACAGCCATTTTATGATGATGTTGAGCCGATAAAATTGAAGGAACCTCTGGCTGAATTTTTAGGTGCGATTGACGAAGGCGAGGAGTTTATCTTTACCTATACCGATGCGATAAAGTTAGCCGGGCATTCTTGTCCTGCTGTAGCCGGGGCTTACAAGATAACCCAGAAGGCACTCAGGGCATTATACGGTGAGCGAAATCCCATCAGGGGTGAAATCAGCGTCAGGATTTTA